>Ga0209308_10001167_pt1 | contig 25083 bp, 20 predicted proteins | sample COGITO_mtgs_1204_3_FD_184806 | JGI IMG/M metagenome (GOLD analysis project Ga0209308, IMG submission 184806) | Pelagic marine microbial communities from North Sea - COGITO_mtgs_120405 (SPAdes) (version 2) | ecosystem: Environmental > Aquatic > Marine > Epipelagic ...
TGCAATTACTGAGTTACTACATCGCCGTTATGCGCGGATGTGATGTTGACAGACCGCGTAACCTTGCAAAATCAGTTACCGTGGAGTAGTAATACAAAACCGAAATTCTTACCCCCGAATCTACACCATAACACTCTCATTATCAGTTATTACAACTGACCTATGGAAGAGTGTTTATTCCGATTACCAGACCTATTTGTATACCGAAATTAGGTCTTTAAAGGAGTGTCATCTTACCCCTTTGGGGTATAGAAGGATAAGTAATCTCTTCAATGAACGAGGGTTAAAATCTCCTACTGGGAAGACCTTCACGAATGTGATTGTATTTGGAATTTACAAGAAAGGAAAAGTCCGAGAGGAGAGGTTGATGAGGTTGGACGAACTTCGTTTAAGTGAAATGGACATCCAAGTCAACCAGTAAACATTTGTATCCGTTTACAACCGACTATGACCCATATTCCGAACAACATTTGTCCAAATCAAAATGACAATGAAGTTCAAACTAAAGAAAGTTCTATCTAAACTGAAGTCAGAGGAGAAGTGTACTTGTGGGTGTCAATATGTGGTTCGTGTAAAGTCCACGGATAGTGTTCAACGAGTTCAAACCTTTAGGAAATGAAAAACCCACCCTTAATGGGGTGGGTTTTCTTACCTCGGGTTAGATTCCTTACTCGGAAAACTCTTTGACTTTCTTGATTGTCTTGGGACTACAACCAAGAATCTTCTGAATCTCCGAGTACTTCAAACCTCGTTGAAGAAGTTTGACAATCTCTTGGTTCTTGGGTTTAGAAAGAAATTGTTTAGTGGATTCCGAGGTTCCATCTGGTCGTCCCAACTTACCTCCTTTCTGGACATACACTTGTCTTCCCACCATTGTTCTCTCCTTGATGTTTTCTAATTCCATCTCGTATAAAGAACTCATTACCGAGGAAATCATCTTCCAAATAGGATTCTTCTTTCCGTTAGGTCTTGACTGAAGTCCAAGGTTTCGGATGACAACATTGACTTCGTTTTCATCTAACCATTCAAGGGTTCGGATTACATCACCCGTATTACGACCCAAACGAGAGAACTCCTCAACTACCAATTCAGATACTTTGTTGTTCTTGATTAGGTTTACCAACTCAATTCCTTTTGGTCTTTCGTTGAAGGGGATGGTTCCACTCACTTTGTCAAAGAGAACCAAGTCGTAGTTCTCCTTGTCTATTGAGAACCGGTCACCTGTTTGTTGGAGGGTTGATACTCGGTTGTATTTAACCTTCATTTTGCTTCCTTTTAAATCTCACATTAAATATACTGATATTTTGTGAAAATTCCAAGAAAAACGGGGTTAAGACGGTCGTGGATTGACTTCCCTTTTAATCTTGATTTAAAATTCAATTCATCTTAACGGGAATGAGTTTCCGTGTTTAAGTGTTGATGGAGTTATTCAATGTTGAATTCGGTTTAATCCATTGGGAAGGAGTTTATGGACAATCCTTTCTCCTCCCTCTCTTTATTCTTTCGTTCTTCCTCTTGTTGTTGTTCAATCTCCTTTCTTTTGAGTTCCAACTCATAAGAAGATTTCATTTCATCGGAGAGGTTTTGAAGTATTACTTTCTGATATTCTAATACAATTGGATTAGTTTCACCATTAACAGATTCATCAATCAATTCATTATTAATGAGTACTTGGGTTTTTTCTCCCATTTTAACTAATGATTGAACTGTTGGGTAGTAATCAGAAGTGTAACGATATTCTTCCGACGTAAACAAGGTATAATTCTTTAATACATTCCCTTTCCACTCCTTTATTTCTTTAACATCAAAATATGGATAACCATATTCTTCGATTAAATCCTTTTTAAATTGACAGTCATCGTAAAAAGAATTATACTTCAAAGTTTTATTTTCAATTCTCACGAAATCATCAACATTACTATTACCAGAATCATCAGTATTCCATTTTGTGTAATTGAGAACGACGAAATCTTCCAAGAAACTCTCTAACGAACAATTATTGAATCCATTTTTTACGATGGTGTAGAATGTGTCTTCTGTGAGAAACTGTTTTGTTTGAGAAGTCAATTGAAGTGGAATCTTTTCAAAGAGATTTGATGAAACCAAAAAGGAATCCGTGTTGAATCCATCTTTATAATTAACAATTCGATAAGTCATTTCTTCATATTCAACTCTATCTCCACTATCATAAGTAACACTACTCACAATTGATCCAGAATCAAATAGTTTGGATTTAATCACGTCCGTCCAATTGTTTCCACTGATACTAGTGAACAGTCCGTCTGGAAGTCCTAGTTCAAATTTTCCCTCCCAAGAATCAATTTTAAAATTACCGTTTAGAACGTCATTGACATAAAATACATTTCCAATTTTATCATTCCTTTCTTTGTCATAGTCATCGATGATTCCAAAATTTCTCTGAATGAATTTATTCAATTCCCATTCACTTAAATCATATTTTGATTTATAAGAATTGAGAAGAGAACTATAGATGTGTTTGAACGAATCTAACCAAGTACCATTCTTTTTGTTATTTAAATAGTTCCCTTTTATACCATATTTTGTGTTCTCATACACTCCATCTTTTTTACCTTTCTTAAAAGTGATTTTCTCATAGAAGTACTTTGTTTCCCATTTATTTGTTTCTTTATTTCTGATGTTGGTTCCATCCACATAGTATTTAATGGATTCCCCATCTTTTAAACCATTTTTATATGAAGTGGACTTTTCTAATCGATTATAATCATATTCTTCAATAGTACCATCAAACGGAACTAAATCACATTTCTCATATGGGACGTATTTTCCGTTTACATATTCCATTCGACTTTTAATTACTCCATAATCCTTTTGAGAAATTACTTTGTATAGTTTCCCTCCTTTTTGATGAATTACATAGATGGAGAGAAGGTTACCTTCGTCATCTTTGTTGACATTTAAAAGAATATTTGGATAGGTTCTACTCATATCAAAATCAGGATAAGAATTATTTCGTATTTCGATTAACTTATCCATTTCGATTTGATTTTTTACAATGGGAACAAACCAATTCCGACTAAATCCATTTTTTTGATGTTTTGCAAATTCTTCATTTAGTATTACATCAAATGGTTTTTGATTCATTAAAATTTTCTCGTTTGTTTTTATCTTATTCATAAATTTATTTTTATTATTCGTACTCAATTCACGAGTAGAGTACTAACCTCGTTTGGTTCCATTCGGAGTTGGAACCTGACTACTGGTGATGACTTGAAACCCCATTTCTCCTCATCGTATCTTCTTCTATACCATATCTAATTTTTGATTTTAGTTACAATTGAGATTCTACCGGACTCGTTATAGAACCATTGAACCTTAACTAATTGACCGTTTCGTTTTTCGTAGAACTCTCGTGTTTTCATCATCTCTCTCATTACTTACGTAAGATAAGAAATGTTGTAGTGTTTCATTTACGTATATTAGCAGTATGACTACAACAAAAAAGAAAAATGACCTTCACTATGTAGGTGAGAACACGAGATGGTTTATGGACTATCTACCGAAAAAGGTTTTTGATTCTCTTAACTCTGAACAGAGAAAGTATTATCGTGAATACAGAAGGAATCAAAGATTCATCGGTGACTCTCAAATGAAGGTGGATGACATTCAAAGTGAAGTAGAATCTCTTCAGAAACTAATTCGTTCAGAGAAGAAGAAACAAAGTAAGTGGAAAGGGAAACTAAAGATGTACTATGATGAGATATCTCACCTTGATGACAATTTCAAGTTTGGGTGTTCCGTTGAGTACCGAAAGAGGAAGTCAAGGAAGGAAGGAGACCCACCCTATATCTACCTATATTCAAATTTGACAAGTACTTCTCATAGGGTTTCTATATATCTCGGTAACGAAACTATAGTCAAGAAACAATTAGGAGAACTTTTTGGTGAAGACCTTTCTTCAGACGATAGAGTGACTCTTGTGGAAGAATACATCAAAACTATAGTCAGACCATTCAGTAGGTATCATATCCATAAACTTGGTTGGGACAAATTCAAAGGGAAGAGATTGAATTTGGAATTAGTGTTGGACTGGATTAAAAAAGTAGGTTGGGACGAGGTTTACAAATGGGGTAGGTAATGGAGGGGAATTAAAACCAGGATATAAAAATGGACTCCGATATGAAAAAGGGTGACTTCTTACGGTCACCCTTTCTTTTTGTTTGGTTTACAAGAAAATACCCTACCCCCTAAGTGGTCTGATTCATTCTACTCCACCAATCAGTTTTATTCTTGAGTTGTTCCTCTTTCATATCAATATGGTCATTAAGATGAAAGTAGGGGTCTAACTTACCTTGTTTGATGAGTTCCTCACCAGTTATTTGATACTTGTTACGAAGTAGTTTGTTTTGTCTTTTCTTTCTACTCATTGTTAATCGGTTACTCCTTAAGATACGAAAAACCTCAGTCTTTATCAAGAATAAAGATGGTTTTAATATCTTCGGGAATACACCAAACCAACTATTCTAAACTATGGAGAAAGACGAGAGAAGGAATGAACTTCACAAAAAGAAGGAGAAGTTAGAAAATGACATCCTTCGTCGAGTAGACCGTAGTATTTCTCAAAGAGAATCTAGAAGACAAAAAAGAAACAAGTAATGGGAAACCATCAAGAGATATCCTCATTCATCTGGGGAATATGTGACGACTCACTCAGAGGGTTGTTCAAACAACACGAATATGGTGATGTAATCCTACCATTGGTAGTTCTACGAAGACTGGATTGTGTCTTAGAACCATACAAGAAGGAGATTGTAGAGATTCACAATCAGTTCAAGGATAAGAGGGATGATACCTCTAAAATCATTCATACCAAACTTGGTATCAAGTTCTCAAACTACTCTCAATATGATTTTGAGAGATTGAAACAAGAACCCAACAAACTCGATGAGAACATCTACGAGTACCTGAGTTCTTTCTCGAGTAATGTCCAGGAGATCATTCAAAACTTCGGTCTTCAGAAACACATTGAGAAACTCAACTCAAACGATAGACTATACCTTCTGATTGAGAAGTTTACAACGGTTGACCTTCATCCTGATGTTGTGGATAATCACACAATGGGTCAAGTCTTTGAGGAACTACTTAGAAAGTTTTCTGAGATGTCTAATGAAACGAGTGGGGAACACTACACACCTCGTGATGTTGTCCAACTCTTAGTCTCCTTAGTCTTTACTCCGGATATAGAGGAGTTATCTAAACCAAACAAGATTGTTTCAGTCTATGACCCTTGTTGTGGTACTGGTGGAATGTTGACCATAGGAAAAGACCATATTCTAAAGACAATTAGTCCTGATGTAAGTGTCAATCTATTCGGTCAAGAGTTAAATCCTCAGACGTACTCCATTTGTAAATCTGACTTCTTGATTACTGATGAGGAACCAGATAATATTAAGTTGGGTTCTACATTGACCAAAGACCAACAGGATTCTCACGGACGTTCTTTCGATTATATGATTACCAATCCACCATTTGGTGTTTCGTGGAAGAACGAGGAGAAGATTATCAAAAACGAATCAAAGGAGATAGGGAGTCGGTTTGAAGTAGGTACTCCAAGAACTTCAGACGGTCAATTACTATTCCTTCAACATATGTTAAGTAAACGAGACCGAAATAATGGTTCTCGTATAGGTGTGGTATTTAACGGTTCCCCTCTATTCACAGGAGATAGTGGTTCAGGTGAATCGGAAATAAGAAAATGGGTAATAGAAAACGATTGGTTGGAATGTATCGTCTCCTTACCAGACCAGATTTTCTTCAACACAGGGATATCTACCTATGTATGGATTTTGAATACCCGGAAGTCAAAAGAACGAAAAGGTAAAGTTCAATTGATAAATGGTTCTGAATTATATCACTCAATGAAGAAGTCTCTTGGTGACAAGAGGAAGTATGTATCAGATGAACAGAGATATCAGATACTTGAAACGTACTTAAAATTCGAAGAATCTGATATTTCTAAGATTTTCGATAATGAGTATTTCGGATATACCAAGGTCACCATCGAACAACCAATAAAGGAAAATGGAATAATCAAGTTGGATAAAAAGGGGAATAGGAAACCAGATTCAAAACTTCGTGATACTGAAAGAATACCACTCTCTGACAATATTGAAGAGTACTACGAACGAGAGGTGTCTCCACATTTACCTGAATCTTGGATGGATAGAAAAAAAGACAAGGTTGGATATGAAGTCAACTTTACAAAGTACTTCTACAAGTACAAACCACTTCGTTCATCAGAAGACATTACTCGTGATTTATTAGAGTTAGACAAAGAATCTGAGAATCTCTTAAATCAAATAATGGATTGATGGAGAGATACGATTCATATAAAGATTCTGGAGTTGAATGGATTGGTAACATTCCAAGTCACTGGGAAAGGAAACGGTTTAGTTATTCATTCAATATTCAGAAAGGTAAAATACCAAAAGAGTTGGAGGACGTAAGGGGTGACGAATCTCTACCTTATTTATCTATGAGTGTACTAAGAGGGGAAGAACCCAATGAGTTTTCCTCTGGAGATGGACTTGTTATAGTAGATATAAATGATATCGGATTACTATGGGACGGTTCTAATTCTGGTGAGGTCCTTAAGGTGAATCAAAGAGGGATTCTCTCCTCCACGGTATCTCATGTTTCATTAAAGGACATAAATCTAACCAAGGGTTTTTCATTCTATTTATTGAAGGTTTACGAAAAAGATTTCAAGAATAACACTGTTGGAATGGGTATACCTCATGTAGATGGTGACCACGTCAAGGAATCTAAAATCCTAATCCCACCCATCTCCGAACAACAACAAATCGTATCATTCTTAGATACCAAAACCTCACTCATTGATTCTCTGATTGAGAAAACCCAACGAAAGATTGAACTACTCAAAGAGAAAAGAACCTCTCTTATCAATGAAGTAGTTACTAAAGGATTGAATCCCAATGTGGAGATGAAGGATAGTGGTGTGGAATGGATTGGGGAGATACCGATTGGTTGGGAAATCACTAAGATGAAGTTTGAAGTAGAAATATTTGGAAGAATTGGTTTTCGGGGGTACACAACTGATGATATTGTTAACGAAGGGGAAGGTGTAATTACCATAAGTCCAAGTAACATTAAAAATGATGTGTTCAATCTTGAAAATAGAACCTATTTATCCTGGGAGAAATACCATGAATCACCCGAAATAAAAATCTTCAAGGATGATATCATTTTGGTTAAAACGGGGTCAACAATTGGAAAAACTTCAATTATACCTGATGGTGTACCTGAAATGACTATTAACCCACAATTAGTAGTACTGAAGAATGTAAAATTATTTCCAAAATTCCTTCACTATCAAACTACTTGTAAATTCATCAAAGAGAGTTTTGACATAGAACAAACAGGGAGTACAACACCGACTATCTCACAAGAAAAGGTTAATGATTTTCCTCTGGTTAAACCACCTCTTTCTGAACAAAAACAAATCACTGAGTATTTGGATGAACAAACCCAACTTATTGACAAAACAGTATCCATTGAAGAAAAGAGAATAGAACTCCTTAAAGAGTATCGTCAATCCCTTATATCTGAAGTAGTAACTGGTAAACGAAAAGTAGTATAGTAATGAGTTCTGTTCCTACTGAAACAAGATACGAGAAGGAGATAGTTCGTTTCCTCACTTCAAATAACTTTGATGGGTTTTCCTATGAAACTAAAGTCCATACGTCAAAGGTTGATTGGTATGACCGAAACCATTGTTTAATAGGAGACGAGTACATCCAATTTCTTTCAGAATCACAACCTGAACTACTTGAAGAGATTCAAAAGAAGGATGGTGAGAATTGGAAAGAGAAACTATTGAAGAAACTTTCTGACAAGATTAAAACGGATGGACTCATCAATGTTCTTCGTAAGGGATTCAGTACGGTTAATCACAAAGGGATTAAGACCATCTATTTCCCACCGACGTCAAATCGGAATCAGTCTTCACAAGAGAAAGTACTCAAGAATAGATTCTTAGTAGTTCGTCAACTCCATTATTCACCTCATAACGAGAACTCTATTGACATGGTGGTTTTCATCAATGGGATTCCAATTATTACCATTGAGTTAAAGAATCAAATGACTGGACAGTCAGTTAAAGATTCAAACGTTCAATATAGAACCACAAGGAATCCAAGTGGTGAACCTCTTCTCCAATTCAAAAGATGTGTGTGTCATTTCAGTGTAGACAATGATAGAATCTTCATGACCACTCACCTCAAAGGTCAAGATACTTTCTTTTTACCGTTCAATAAGACACTGAATAATCGGACAACGGATAGTAAAGGATATAAAGTCGAATACTTGTGGGAGGACATTCTCACACCTAAGTCACTCTTCGATATCCTCGAGAACTTGGTACTTCCATTGAAGGTCAAGGATACTTATTGGGACGATTCGGTTAAAGGAGGGAAACTCAAAGAGAAGTCCTCTGACGTTTTAATTTTCCCAAGATACCATCAACTAGATGTGTTGAGAAAACTCCGTAAATCGGTTCTAAACGATGGTGTTGGGACAAATTACCTTATTCAACACACTACGGGTTCAGGGAAGTCCTTCTCAATCGGTTGGTTATCATTCCTTATGTTCAACCTTTTCGATTCTACGGGTGAAAAGAAAATGTTTGATACCATAGTGATTCTCACTGACCGAAAGGTATTGGACAAACAACTTCAAGACACCGTTAAGAGTCTTGAGAAGGTGTCGGGAGTAGTAAAGAATATCAATAAGAACTCATCTCAATTACAAAAGTCCCTCGAGGACGGTAATGGAATTGTGGTTACTACCATACAAAAGTTTGGAGTGGTAGTAAATCGGATGAAGAAACTCAAAGGAAAGAAGTTTGGTGTAATCATTGACGAGGTACATTCTTCTCAAGGAGGTAAAGGTTCTAAAAATGTCAATAAGACTCTTTCCATGAATGAGTATGAAGACAATGATGTTGAAATCACCAGTGATGATATAGACCATATCATTCAACAAGAGATGGTTTCTCGTCAGAGACAAGATAACATCTCATTCTTCGGTTTTACAGGAACTCCAAAACCATCGACTCTTGAGGTGTTTGGTACACCTCAAAGTGATGGAACAAGAAAACCCTTCCATTCCTACACAATGGAACAATCCATTGGTGAAGGATTCACATTAGATGTCTTGAAGTACTACACGACCGTTGATGTTTATTTCAAACTAAGAAAGAAAGTTGATACCGATGTTGAGTTACCTGAGAGTAGAGGTAAGAAAGAACTCATTAAATGGGTGAACTCAAACCCTGAAATCATTAAAGAGAAAGTCAGTTTAATCATTGACCGACTTGTCGATACCACAGTTAACTCAATCAATAAGAGAGGAAAGGGGATGGTAATCGTTCGTTCCATAGATGATTCCATCCAATACTTCCATGAAATGACCCGTCAGTTAAAGGAACGAGGGTTATTCGAGAGTAAGATTCGATGTATTGTAGGGTTCAGTGGAGAAAGAGAATGGGAAGGTGAAAAAGTCAATGAACATATCTTAAATAAAACGGTAGATTTCGATACGACAGACATTCCCGAGGGATTCAAGAACCCACTATACAAAGTCCTTATTGTATGTGATAAATTCCAAACTGGATTTGACCAACCATTACTTCATTCAATGTATGTTGACAAACCTTTAGATGGTGTTCAATGTGTACAAACACTATCGAGGTTGAATCGGATGACCAAGGATAAGAAAGATACATTCATTCTTGATTTCGTAAACACTACTGAGAAGATTAGAGAGTCATTTCAGAGATTCTATGAGACGACTATATTGTCTGAGGAGACAGACCCTGAGTTGGTTATGGAATTATTGGATAAAATCAAATACAAGGATATATTCAATCAAGAAGAAGTGGAAGAATGGAATCAGATATTCTTCAATCCTAATAGAGATAATGATGGAGACCTTCAACCAATTCTAAATACGATTGTAGATAGATGGTTAAACCTCGAAACTGATGAGGAAAGGAATGAGGTCAAAGTTCAAATCAAGAACTACTATAAGTTGTATGGATTTCTATCTATGATATACAAATTTGGGAATGATGAACTATTCAAACATTATGTAATGTTCCCATACCTCCTAAAGAAGTTTCCAGTAGATGAGATTGAAAGAATAGATATTACTGGATTAGTTGACCTTGAGTCTCATTCATTAGACATTAAGAACAAAGTTTCATTATCACTTCAACCTGAGGATTCCTATTTAGACCCATCTACCTATGGTACAAGTGGAATCATTTCAGAGGACGAGGACGATTTACTTTCTGAACTTATCAAGAAAATCAATGAGGTCCATGGGGTAAACATACCAGAGGGTAAAAAAGAAGAAGTAGTCTCTTTGGTAACTCAGTTATCAAAATCAAATAGGGTCAATGATATTATTCATTCTGAAAATTCGAGTTCTAATAAAAAGGATGAACTAGTGAAAGAATATGATAATCTGAATAAGGATAACATTGATAGACACTTAGACATATATGAGTTACTTGATTCAGAGAAAATCAAGTTCGAACTAATCAAGTTCCTCTTAGACCCAAGAATAAGTAGAGGTAGAACATACAAAGGGATTTAAATATGGAATTATGACTATTGAAAGGTTGAATGAATTGTACTCAAATTTACTAGATGATGTAGATTTTGACCGTTTAGACCTTGGTTTGAAAAAACCGAATATTTTCTCAATTCTAAAAATTAGTAGGAATGAGATTCGACACTCAAATTTCTTATCATGGTTACTCAACCCAAAGGAGTCCCATGGATTAGGAGATATTTTTCTAAAGAGGTTCTTGAGGGAAGTATTTTCCTCAGATAAGTTTGATGGAATATCCCAAGTAGACGTAGAAGGATTAGATTTTACAAGAGTGGATGTTTTACGAGAATGGAATAACATCGATATATTAATATCTACTACTGAATTAGTTGTTTGTGTTGAGAATAAAATCTTCTCTAAAGACCATTCGAACCAATTACTTAGGTACAGAAAAATAATCGAGGAACATTTTCCAAATAAGACTCAAACGTTTGTATATCTCAATCCTGAAGGTGAAGAGTCATCAGAAGAAGTAGAAAACTATTATCCATTATCGTATGAGTTTATAGTTGAAACATTAGAACGAATTTTAGAGGTATACATTGATTCAATGAAAACTCAAGTTGTTCAATACATCAGGGATTATGTTACTACCTTAAAACAAGATATTATGGGAACGGATAAATTAGTCGATATTTCAAGAAAGATATATTCGAATCACAAAGAGTTGTTGGACTTCATTTTGGAGAACAAACCTGATGAGACACTTGAGATTCGAGATTTACTTTTTGAGGTCGTGAGGGAAAACGGATTTGAAATCGGTTCGGAGAATAAGTTCTACGTTCGATTCTTATCACCTGAAATCCAACCTTTAGTTTATATCAACAAGAAGGTTAAGAATGGATGGAAAAAACGAGAGTCGTTTCTACACGAAATTCGACTGAGAGTTAAAAGTGGTGTTTTAGTGTATGTTCCAGTAATCTCACCAAGTGACCCCGAGTATGATTCGGACGGTCTCCTTAACCTACTTCTTGAAATAGATGGATTTAAAACTCCTTCAGGAAAAAAGTGGAGAGTTCCTTTCCAGAAAAATGTCAAGTTCAACTACGATGAATTTGAATCTTTAACGAGAGAAGAAAAGAAGGAAAAACTACAGAAGTTCTTCGAAAAGATTCTACCGTCAATCAAAAAGATAGACAAGAAACTTTTGGACAATTCAGAATTGCTGATTGGTAGGAAAGAGTGTTAACCCCAAATCTTCTTCCATTCAAACTCTTCTGAAGGTTCTGAAACCTCAACGGTGTTTTCTACTTTGTTGATGGTGTAATTGTTTAAGAAATCGTTGAGGTCGTTCTCTCTGATATATCGTTTGTAACCAAGTTTAATCATCGGAAGTCCATAATCCCTTACCAACCTCTCAAAGGTCTTTCTACTGATGTTTAAGTAGGTCATAACCTCTTGTTTGGGTATTAGTCTATCCATTTTGTTCCTTGTAATCTATCTTCAATGAGTTTCTTGAGTTTAGGGTTTGATTCTATCACCTCTTCTAATTCTCTACGAGTCTTCTCTATGAGAAAATCAGAAATTCGGTAATACTGATGTATTAGGTTGAAAAAGTGTTCCTTGACTACAATCAACTCATCGGTGAGTAGTTCGTGTCCTAATGAGTTGGTTAGGTCTCTTGTAATCTCAAGAAACCTTTGGTCTAATTCTTCAAAGTTGTCTTTCATATTATTTTCCTTTGGGTAGTTTAACGTTCCAAATCAAGTCATTGTCCTTACCCCATAGTTTGGAGATGTAGTCAATTCCTTCATTCATTGTTTTGTTTCTGAATAGTTGAAAGTCTATCTGACCCCATTTCTTTAAGTGGATGGGTAGGGTCTTGATGGACTTGGTTAGTTTGTTGGACTTTACGACCATATGGATATGGGGAAGTCCTGTCGTTGTGAACTCTCTGAACCAACACATCTGTTGTATGAGGTAATGGTTCTCTATGTCTTCCATAATGTTTAGGATATGAGTATCACTATACCTTTTGTCAAAGGTTATTGTGATGAAGAAGTCCCATTGATGTTGGGTAATCCACTTGGTTATCTCTCTTGGTTCGTTCATTACTTGATATAGTTTGGTCAGTCCCTTTGGGTAGGGATTTTATGGATTCCAGTCACTTCAATTTTCATTTTATACCAATCACCGATTGGGTTTTCATTTCCTTATTTCTAATAAGTATGTAGTTGTGACCACTAAAAACCACTTTGGTACAACTTTTTTGAAATTCTTTTTGGACAGAAGACCTCAACGAATAAACACCCCTTTGATTTTCTACTAAAAACCAAAGGGGTGTTTAGGTTGAGGTGAGTTTGACAGAAATGGGTAAATTTGAACCAGGGGTAAGAAATTTGAACCCGTAAAACCCTGACATATGAAAAGAGAAAAAATTGGTTTGTTGTACAGAGTTTCTTCTGAAGTTCAAGAATCTGAGGGAAATTCTTTAGATGTACAACAAAAGATGGGAAGACAAATTTCAAAGAAACTCAAATTGGATTATGTTGAGTTTAATGAAGGAGTCCAATCTTCATTCGTATTGGACATTAGAGAAAGACCCATCCTCATTGAATTACTCGATGAGATTAGTAAACCAAATGGAATTAGAAAAGTATGGGTATTTAATACTGACAGGTTAGGAAGGACATCCAATTCGTGGGTGGTAGTATTAAAAGTATTTCTCGATTATGGTGTTGAGGTCTACATTGGTGAGAATTTCACTAAACCATATAACTTAAATGACTCTGTAGATAAACTGACCATAGGTGTCCTGACTTTAATCTCTCAATATGACAATGAATTGAGAAGGATGAGGTCAATTTTGGGAAAGAAGAACTCGTTAAAAAATGGAAATTCATTTGTTGGTGGAACCGTTCCCTTTGGTTACATGGTGAAAAACAAGAATCTTATTCCTCACCCTGTTGAGTCACAAATCGTTTCTGATATTTTTAAAATGTATGATTCTGGGAAGACCAATGTTGAAATCAAGTCCTTCCTTGATAGAAACCCTGACATTGAACCAAGAAGGTCCAAGTTTGGATGGAACCTTGGAACCATTCAATCAATGTTAAGGAAGGAGGTCTATAAAGGAAGACAAGAGTGGATATGGAAAGAGAAACTACCGAATGGTGAGGTGAAAATCATAGATAGAATAATCGTAAAAGTTCCACCAATAGTAGATGAAGTCCTTTGGGAAAGTGTAAACAAACGAATTTCCTTGTATTTAGAACGGAAAATGAGGAACAGTGAAGTGAATCGTGAATCTGTTTTGAAGGGACTTTTAAAATGTAGTCAGTGTAATAAGGTTCTTGGTCACCGTTTCAAATCCACGAATCATTATTATGGTCGTTGTAGAGAATACAATTTCAATTCAACTCAAAAAATTGATGTTACCAAGTGTCCAATGAAGAAGAGTTTGGTAATGGAGGACACTAATGAAAAGGTTATCGAGATATTGATATCCCTGGTTAAGGATTCCAGTTTGTTACGGGAAGAGTATAAAAAGAAGTTCCTTGGAGTCAAATGGGAAGAAACTTCGGAAATCACAAGAAGGACGAATTCAATCAAGAAGTCAATTCGTGAATTTGAAGTAAGAATTCAAAAGACAGAAGAGGAATTGGTTCAGGTTGAATTTGAACAACGACTTGGAGAGGTAAGTCCTTCAGTTGGGATTAAATTAAAGAATAAGTTCAAAGACCGAATCAATGGGTTGAATTCACTCAAAGATGAGAAGGTTGAAGAATTGAGGTTGATAGAGACCACTGAGAACTGGATAGGTTGGTTGGAAAGGATGTCTGAAAAGATTGAGGAGGTACGAGATTATGATATCCAAAAGAAGAGGGAGTTTCTCCATCAGTTTATAGAATCCATTAGTGTGAAGTACTTGGGGTCGAAACAAAGTCACCAATTGGATTTTAAATTCAAGATTCCAATTGTAGGTGATACCATTCAATACACAGGGACTACGGATAAGATGGGAAACAAATCATATGATTTGATTGAAGGAAGGAAGGATTTAAACTTTGAATTACCTATCAATCGGAAACATAAGAATCTAAGAAAACCTAAGGAGAGGGAGGAGATTATTAAGACCATTGTGTCTTGTATTGAGGAGAATGGGATGTCGTTACAACAGACTTGTGATTTCCTCAATAAGAATGGGTTAAACCCAATCAATGGAGGTAAGTGGTATAAGAGTAAACTCTCATCTTTCTATAAAACCAATCGTGAGACCTCCCCAAAGTAGTAGGGGGTAAGAAAATTGATTTGTATGGGGTAACCTCCTACCGTCGAATAGCCTTTTGGAGTCGAACACCGTCGACCACTTGGTGTTCACCGTTCTATCCCAAAGACTCCAAGGTATCCAATAAACCAAAAATGTCTTCATCCGTAGTCAGGGGATTTTGAAAGGTACACCGCAACCAAGTCTGGCCATCCAACACTGTTTTGACGATGTAATGCGGTCCTTGTTCGATGAGACGCGCACGCAAAGCCGAATTGTCCCTATCGATCAGCCGAAAGCACACGATGTTGGACTGTGGTGTTGCGAACAGTTCCCACCGCGGGCGGCGCTCAATCTCGGCCGCAGCAACCTTCGCGCGGTCTATCAGCCGATCCACCAAGCTCTCCCATAACCGCGGGCCGTGAGCTTCCCAAATACCAAATACGGCAGCACTGAGCATTCTTTTCGTGCATTCGAACGTACGCTTGCTCAGGTTCCACCATTCTTCGTCCTCGCTTTCGTAGAGATAATGCGCCTCTTGATTAAATGCCGAATACGCATCCGATCCCTTTCGATAAAACAGCCCCGTGCACAACGCTGGAATTCCCAGCATTTTGTGGAAATCCATGGCCACTGAATCCGCGCGTTCCATTCCCTTCAGGACACCGCGGTGCTTTTCAGAGAACACCTGCCCGGCACCATGCGCTCCATCCACGTGAAACCACAAGTCCTGTGCCTCTGCAAAATCGGCCAACATCACCAAATCATCGAATGTTCCTGTGGACGTTGTGCAGGCATTTCCCACGACCGCAATCACTTCCAATCCTTTGTTCACTGCGGCCTCATGAGCTGCTACCAATTCGCTTTGAATGATTCGATGTGCACTGTCTGTTGGCACTTGAATGATGCCTTCTGCACCCCAGCCCATAACGCGTGCTGCGCGATCCACGCAATAGTGAGCTTGCTCGCTAACCAACAAAGCACAGGGTCTAGTCGCGCCGTCTCTCCAGGGGTTGCCTTCAGACTTTCGTTGCCGTGCCGCAAGAAGGGCTGTGAGGTTCGCTAACGTTCCTCCGTGGGTTAAAATACCCCCTGCTTCTTCTCCAAAACCCATGAATTGAGCAACAGATTGCATCACTGCCTCCTCCATTGGACTGCTCGCGGGGCCCATTTCATCGATCGCCATGCCATTATTCAGAAGAGCAGTTGCTGCTTGAAGCCACGCCAACTCAGGAAGCGGAACAGCAACTTGGTGACCCGCATAACGTGGGTCGTGCAGGTGATTCGATCGTTGAAGTAATTCTGTCAAAAAGTCTTCCGAAAACAACGTGCCATCAACCGCCTTAAGTTCACTCTTAATTCTTGATTTCCAGTAGTTAAGGCGGTCAAGAGGTGCTTCTGAATTTAAGACATGACTCCGCGTACGAGCCTGTGAAACAGCCACGTATTCCGAAAGCATATTCACCACTTCCAAACCCCGATTTCGGAAGCCTTCGACTGTGTAAAAATTGGACCAATCAGAGCCGTCCTTCGGTTTAATACCAGCATTCATGTTCGAAAGTTCGGCTGAATCATGCAGAGTTCAGTATTTTTTCCTTTTCTTGCATTCGAAATTATTTTTGAAACACAACACTACATCATGAAGAAACTCATGTTCACGCTAGCGCTATCAGCGTTGGTTACAATGGGCGTTCAGGCTCAGAAGCAGATGGGAGGCGAGCACAACGTTGAGGTAAGCTTTACCCCGTTCAGTGGCAGCCCCATTGATGGCTCAACCATCAAGTACCGGAACTTTATGGACGACGACAAAGCATTCCGTTTGTCCCTCACCATGTCCAACTCCAGCGACGTTCATGCCTATATGCAGGACGGCGAATTATTGGCAGCGAATCCCGTAAGCCCCCAATTGAACATCAGCTCGAAGAGCTCAACCTTCGGAATCGCTCCTGGATACGAAATGCACTACGACGGCATGGATAACCTTTCTCCCTATTTCGCTTTTGAATTACCGATAACACTCTCAAAACGGGAAGACTCGCAAGAATTTTGGTATGCTGGGGAAGTAAGTCACTTGGCTGGCGGCGAAACTGGCGGCCCACAATACGACCAATGGGTACCATGGGACTTAACCAATTCCCAAAGTTCTACTCAGGTAGGTTTGAAACTTTTGTTTGGTGCGGATTACTATTTCTCTGATGGGATTTACCTTGGTTTTGAGGCTGGACTCGGCTTCAGCAGGACCGCTTTTGGTAACCACTCTATCACCACATCCAACCCGACGGCATTTAACATTCTCTTCAACAACGCCCAAATTTCTGAGGAAGCTGGAGCTGAAATTCAAGGAGAGTTTGTCGGTGAGTTGCCATTTAACGCTTTGGAAGACAATATTTATTCCGAATACTTCGAACTCGACGGAACTGGAGGTAGTCCAGGAACAGTCTACTACGGGGCACCCAACCACATCAGCAACACCACCATTGGAAACGTATTCCAAGGTGCATTGCGTATCGGTTTCTTGTTTGACTAAGTCAAATAAGGCTGAGTAATCATCTTATTGAAAGGGCTGCGCCATGAGGTGCAGCCCTTTTTTTGTGTCCAATCACATCTCGGTTTGTACCTTGTTTGCATGCAATTGGAATTTAAAGGAGTCACGTTTCGTGCCAGCGGTGACGCAGAGGTAGATTTAAGCATCGCCATGGGAGATGGCCACGGTTCACGGGCGTGGTATGTGGACTTCATGCAACTCCAGGTCGTTCGGGCCAATGGATTTCTTGGGTCCGTTGCAGAGGGTGGGGCCGTCAATTTTCGGGATGTTCAATTCAACCCCCATGGCAACGGCACCCATACAGAATGCTTGGGCCATATTTCGCCCGAAGCTCATTCCGTGAACCGGTTAATTTTTCCTGTGCTGATGCCCTGCATCATCGTAAGTGTTTTTCCTGAAGCCCGAAACGGGGATGCCGTTATTACAGCAAGCGAATTAGACCAATCCACATCGGAACATTGGAATGTGGACTCCGAACTTCCCCCTGCGATCATTATTCGAACCCTCCCGAATGCCACGAGCAAGCGGGGTCGGAATTGGTCCAACACGAATCCGCCCTATTTCGATCGAGAGTCAATGGATTGGCTGGTGGAGCGGCGCGTTGACCATCTCCTCGTCGACCTGCCCAGTGTAGACCGAGAGGTAGATGGGGGTGCTTTAGAGGCTCACCATGCCTTCTGGACCTATCCTGAGTCCCCACGGCACCAAGCTACCATTACAGAGCTTGTATACGCCCCCGATTCTCTTCCAGACGGCCGGCACTTACTCAACCTGCAAACAGCAGCATTTGACATGGACGCAACACCGAGCCGACCCGTTGTGATCCCCTGCTTGCAAACAGAATAATTCAGAATGAAAAAGCCCCGCTCGAGGCGGGGTTTTTATTCAGTCTATGCTGTAGCAAATTAGTTCACACCCCACTACATTTTGGTTGTGAGGAGATTATCTGCACCACCATTTGTAGCGGTTGTCCAGTTCTCATTGTTCAATTTTTGCTCATCAAGTGGGTACTGCATGCGTACCGGAACAGAGCCATCTGCGCTCAGCAGCATCAAAAGCCTCAACAGCCAAGAAATGCGTTTGAGCAGCATCGAAGAAAATACGGGCTAAATACGCTGCGAGAATAGCAGCTCCACGCTGGGAAACATCGTCATCGGAGTCAACGCTGCATTCGTTATCATCCGTTTGGCATTCATTAATCACTCGGTCGCCAAAAACGAGACCGTGAACACCGTACCAACTTCGTGTACAGAAGAAACAGAAATAGCTCCATTCATTTGATTAACAATGGATTGCGTAATCGTCAGGCCTAGACCCGTTCCCTTTTTCTTTGATGTAAACCGTGGTTGAAAAATTGAACTTTGGTGCTCTTGGGTCATGCCCATTCCATTGTCCTCTACGCACACAATTAACTGATTTCCTTCATTGTATGCACTCACCGTGATCATCGGTTGCGGTTCTTTTTCGACTGCATCCACCGCATTGGACAGAACATTATTAAAGGCCCTCAATAGATGTGGTCTTGAGCCTTTCATCCAAAGCGATTCCGTGGAGATCCCGTCGCAATCCCACTTAACATTCGGAGCCGCCGCCTCATACATCGCGACGGATTCTCTCAATGCAGAAACAGCATCAATCGATTCCATTTCACTCAAGCCCACAGCTGCTAGCATCGAAAAGTCCTGCGCAATATCTGAAAGCACGTCAATTTGCTCCGTTACTACACGGCAGTGACGCTTTAGACGCTCTTCAAAATCAGGTCGGTTATCCGCCCATGCACGTTCAAGGTGCTGCGCGCCCAGCTTAATTGGCGTCAGTGGGTTCTTAATTTCGTGAGCGACCTGCATCGCCATGATTCGCCAAGCACCATCCCTCTCCTTTTTGGCCAATTCTTCCACGGTCACCTCCAAGTGCTTCAATAGTTCATTGTATTGATCCACCAATTCACCGATGGCATCTCGACGCGTGTATGCAATGGGCGTCTGCGCTTCTTGCGGGTCTAGCTCCCGCATACGATCCCGAATTATTCTCAGATTCTTTACAAGACCATTCGATAAAATGGCCGCTACAATCATCCCTCCTAAGAACAGCACTACATACAAAGGTGCCAATTGACTCCAAAATGCCCGAAAACCTCCTGATTCCAGTGCCCGACGCTCATAGCGCACTGCAACAATGCCTAAGATTAAATTCTGCTGGTCCCGCACGTTCCAATATACCTTGACTGCTGCGCCATAATTCGTTCCTTGGATGCGTTCATCGGATGCGCTTAACGCTTTTAAAACGTCAACGGTAAGGGAAATCTCAGCCCCAACATCGTCATTCAGCGACGACTGCGTCAATAACCGTCCAGACGGATGGTATAGAGCAATGTCCATCCCATGGATATCCGCCAGTTCACAAATTCGATCTGAAAAAGCAACCGGAATATCTTTGGTTTGGAAGGTGTGCGGTAAGCGGTCCAGGGTGTATTCCAGGCTGCGTTGCACAGCCGCTTCCTTTCTAATCAGCCGCTGCGTATTGTATGCCTCCTCTTGTTCCGTAGCAAACTGCCATGCTACATACATTGTTCCTGTCAATGACAGAACAATGACGAGCAACATAGAAAATAAGATGCGCGTTTGAAATCCCACGGTTCTAAGCTAATGCCACACCGCCTAAAGCAAGGACAATGCCAAGAAGATTTTATCCCTCGAGTGCCTCTGAGCCGGCAACAATCTCCAAAATCTCGGTCGTAATCGCAGCCTGACGGGCCTTGTTGTAAGAAATTCGGAGGTCACGCAACAGCTCGCCACCGTTTTCTGTGGCTTGGTGCATCGCGGTCATTCGGGCACCGTGCTCTGAAGCATGGCTATCAAGCAAACCCTTATACAACTGAACCTTCAGTGAATTGGGAATGATGCGCTCGATGATTTCTGTTTGATTTGGCTCGAAGATATACTCCGTATCTGGTCCTTCTTCGGCTGTATCCGCAGCGGCGGCTTCTAGTGGCAGGTATGCTTCAAACGTAGGCTCTTGAACCGCCGCATTGATAAATCGGTTGTAGACAATCTTGACTTCGTCGTACGTTCCGTTTTCAAATTGTGCCATGATTTTTTCCGCCACGGCCTGCGCTGCGTCGAAATTCAAATCATCAAAGATCTTCCAGTCCTCCTCCCCGAATCCCTCTGGCTCGGTGGATTTGTCCTTTTTAAATGCGTCGTTGGCTTTCTTTCCCAACGGCAGCACATGGTACTCTACGGTACCATCCGACATCGCATTCTTCACCGCCTTAATGATGTTGTTGTTAAAGCCCCCACATAATCCCCTGTTCGAAGTAATGGCGACCAGCAACACCCGCTGAACGTCTCGTTTCTGGGAGTACACTCCGTCACTGCTGTCTAAAGATGCGCTGACATTGGACAAGACCGCCTGGAGCTTTTCAGCATAAGGCCTCATGCGTGTTATCGCATCCTGCGCTCGGCGCAACTTGGCAGCTGCCACCATTTTCATGGCAGAGGTAATTTGAACGGTGTTTTGCACCGATGTAATTCGCTCCCTTACTTCTTTGAGTCCGCCCGACATCTTTTATGCGTATTGAGCCGTCATTTCTTTTGCCGCAGCGGTGAGAACCGCTTTTTGCTCATCACCGTACTTTCCATTCTTCAGTTGGTCCATGGTGTCTGCATGCTTCGAACGCAGATAGTCGAGGAAGGCAACTTCGAATTCCTTCACTTTCTTGACAGGTACGCTCTTCAATAGACCTTCCACACCGCAGTAAATAATTGCGATTTGGTCCTCCACCCGCATCGGGCTGTTGAGATCCTGCTTTAGAATTTCCACGTTGCGCTCTCCTTTGTCGAGAACCGCCTTGGTGGCATCGTCGAGGTCTGAACCAAATTTCGCGAAAGCCTCTAACTCCCGGTACTGTGCTTGGTCGAGTTTTAAAGTACCCGAAACTTTCTTCATCGACTTAATTTGAGCATTACCTCCCACACGACTCACAGAGATCCCCACGTTAATTGCGGGGCGAATACCGCTCAAGAACAAATTAGACTCCAAGAAAATCTGACCGTCCGTAATGGAGATTACGTTCGTTGGGATGTACGCTGAAACGTCACCCGCCTGTGTCTCAATGATCGGCAATGCCGTCAACGATCCTCCTCCCTTGATTTTATCCTTCAAGGAAGCAGGCAAGTCATTCATTTGAGAAGCAATCCCTTGTTCCCCGATAACCTTTGCTGCTCGCTCAAGAAGCCGGCTGTGCAGGTAGAAGACATCACCTGGGTAGGCCTCTCGTCCTGGAGGACGACGCAACAACAATGAAACCTCTCGGTACGCTACGGCTTGCTTGGATAAATCATCATAAACGACCAATGCCGCTCGTCCTGTATCTCGGAAAAATTCACCGATCGCCGCACCTGTAAAGGGTGCGTAGAATTGAAGCGGCGCGGGGTCCGAAGCTGTCGCGGCAACGACTACCGTGTAAGGCAATGCTCCGTTCTCCTCCAATGTCTTCACAATTCCTGCAACGGTCGATCCCTTCTGACCAATGGCGACATAGATGCAGAATACCGGTTCACCCGCCTCGTAAAATTCACGTTGGTTGATGATGGTATCAATCGCTACAGTGGTCTTACCCGTCTGCCGATCTCCAATGATCAACTCCCGCTGACCACGGCCAATTGGAATCATCGCATCAATCGCCTTTATACCTGTCTGCAGAGGCTCACTCACAGGTTGTCGGTAGATAACCCCCGGTGCCTTGCGCTCGATAGGCATCTCAAACAGATCACCTGCAATGGGGCCTTTCCCATCGATGGGCTCACCCAACGTATTCACTACGCGTCCGAGCATTCCTTCACCTGCACGGACGGAGGCAATCCGGCCCGTTCGCTTGACCGTCGAACCCTCTTTCAGATCCCCAGAAGGGTCCAATAAAACGGCACCGACGTTGTCTTCCTCTAGGTTCAAGGCGATGCCACGAACGCCATTGTCAAACTCGATTAATTCACCGGATTCAACATTGCTTAGGCCATAGATGCGCGCAATGCCATCTCCGACCTGAAGGACTGTACCTACTTCTTCCAGTTGTGCCGCAGACTTAACGCCCGCGAGTTGTTCACGTAGGATGGAAGAGACTTCTGCTGGATTGATTTCTGCCATGATTTCGGCTGATATTCGGTTTGTGTCCGGTTAAAATTCCGGCTCGTAATCGTGATCTGTAATATGGCGACGAAGCAATTCCAGTTCCCGCTTGATACTCGCGTCAATCATTTGATTGTCCATGAGCAGTTGGAATCCGCCGAGCAGGCTGGGTTCCACGGTCTCCTGTAATTCGACTTCGCCATCGTGTAGCTTGGTGAGTGCGGCAGCTACTCGGCTGCGCAGCTCATCATCCATGGGCACGGCAGTCTTCACTTCCGCAACCCTAATGTTTCGTTTGCTCCTGATTAACCCCTGCGACTCAAGCATAATGGCAGGCAAGATGGACTCTCTTCCTTTTCGGACTAGAAGCTTTACAAACCCCAGGGAAAGGTCACTGATATGGCCCTCAAAAATCTTCACTAAGATTTTCTCTTTCGCATCCGCCTTGATTACGGGACTCTGCAGCATCAACTCAAGGTCTTCAGCTGCTTCAATCGTCGCATGCAAGGTGCGTACGTCCTGCTCCATCGCATCGATGGAACCTTGTTCTTCCGCAAGGCTGAACAAGGACTTAGCATATCGTATGGCTGCGCGTGGAGTTGCCATGGGATTAGTTCAGCGGAGATTCGTCAATGAGCCGATTGACAAGCGCTTTTTGCTCGTCAGAAGACTCCAGTTTTTCTCGAAGCAACCGCTCGGCAATGTCCAATGAGAGATTGCCAACTTCAGCCTTCAACTCCGCAACGGCTGCCTTGCGCTCAATGGCAATGGCATCCTTGGCAGAGGCAACTTCTTTATCGGCAGCCTCCCGAGCTTTGTTTTTTGCTTCAGCTATTAACGAATCGGCCATTTCGCGTGCTTCCCGCATCATTCGATCGCGTTCTGCTCGCGCCTCTTTCAATTCGTTTTCATTGCTCGCGGCCAACTCGGCCATTTCCTTGCGGACTTTATCAGCCTCATTCAAGGCTCCTGCAATGGATTGCTCACGCTCATCCAGAGCAGCAAGAATTGGGCCCCAAGCAAAACGCTTGAGCACAAACAGCACTACAAGAAACGCAATGGATGCCCAAATGACGGTCCCTAAGGCCGGTGTGAGTAACGCTCCCATAATTGGATTATCCGAGGGCGACTAACAAGCAAATGATGATGCCAAACAGCGCAACACCCTCAACGAGTGCGGCCGCGACAATCATGTTCGAACGCAAGTCACTGGTAGCTTCAGGTTGGCGTGCCATCGCTTCCAATGCAGAACCGCCTATGCGACCTACACCGATACCAGCTCCAATAGCTGCTGCTCCTGCACCAAGGCCTGCAAGACCTTGACCTACTCCGATTTCAAAAAGAATGCTCAACAATTCCATAATGTTGGGTTTTAATGTGGACAGATTTTAACTCAATGATGTGCGGGGTCGTGGGTTGCATCTCCGAAATAAATCGCAGCAAGCAATGTGAAAACGAACGCTTGCAAAAATGCAACCAACAACTCCAAGAAATACATAAATATCATAAACGCAGTGGAGAAAATCCCCATGCCTGATCCTGCGCCAACAGCTTGTCCGCCGTCACCGAAGATGAAAATCAAACTCGTGAAAGCGAGAATGATGATGTGTCCCGCAGATATGTTCGCTGTTAAACGAATCATCAATACAGCGGGCTTCATAAGTATACCAAACACCTCGATCGGAACGAGGATTATCTTCACAGGAAGCGGAACGCCTGGAGGCCAGAAAATATGTCCCCAGTAATGCTTATTTCCGTTGAGGTTAGTCAGCAAGAAAACAAGCGTGGCCAAAACGACTGTCACGCCGATGGTACCTGTAATGTTGAATGCTCCCAAAAACGGAACCAATCCGAGGAGGTTGCAAAAAAAGATGAAGAAGAACACCGTCAATAAGAACGGCATAAATCGATCGGCTTTATCTCCTATAGACGGCTTAGCAATTTCATCCCGAATGAACATGATCAGCGGTTCCATGGCATTCGCGATTCCTTTCGGTGCTTTACCTGGATTCTTTCTATACGATCCCGCGATCCCTAAGAACATCCAAACCATCAATGCAAGGATGACGAGCATTCCAAAGACGGATTTCGTGATAGAAAGGTCATACAACCCAATAGCGGCTCCGGCCTCGGATGCTGTGATTTGTCCCGAAACCACAGAACGGCCATCTTCTAACACCCCGTCCTCTGCGTGCAACGTATACTCTATTCCTTCTCGACTCAGGTGCTTGTCACCGTGACCATGGCCATCAAAGGCACTGCTCATGAATAATTGGAGACCATGTCCCTCCAAGAACAAGATTACTGGCAGGGGAATGTGCACGTCGCCAAATAAGTGGATGTCGTGCGCGTCCGCTATGTGATGAATGATAAAAGTTCCCGCTACGAATTCCTCGTGCTCGTGTCCCTCGTGCTCGTGACCCTCATGCTCGTGGCCCTCGTGCTCGTGGCCCTCGTGCTCGTGGCCCTCGTGCTCGTGGCCCTCATGCTCGTGGCCCTCGTGCTCATGCCCCTCGTGCTCATGACC
>Ga0209308_10001172_pt1 | contig 25001 bp, 16 predicted proteins | sample COGITO_mtgs_1204_3_FD_184806 | JGI IMG/M metagenome (GOLD analysis project Ga0209308, IMG submission 184806) | Pelagic marine microbial communities from North Sea - COGITO_mtgs_120405 (SPAdes) (version 2) | ecosystem: Environmental > Aquatic > Marine > Epipelagic ...
TAACAGCGCGCAAACGAGTTTTAGACGGAGAACGACGAAACCGAGAGATTCTTCTCTCGTATGCCTCGCAAAAGCGAGTGGTTCGGATGGTTCAGACGCCACGTCAGAAAAGAGAGAAGAGTCGTCCTCCTCTTCGTCGTCGTCGTCGTATCAAATGAATGAAAAATTCTCGAACGAAACGAAACTTCGATCGGAAGCGCAAGCACCGTTTCGAGTGGCGCGACAGTTTTTGTACGCCTCGTGCGCACTGAGCGCGACGATTGGGTTTGGTATCGCGACTATTCAGTTGTTGACCGGTCTCGCCGGCGCGCCGAACTCGCCGCCGTTTGATCAATCGGTATCGAACGTCGGCATCGACGGCGCGTGCGCGGCGTTGTTTGTATTTTTGTGGAAGAAGGACGAAGAGGCGAAGCAGAAGCAAATGAGCAGAATCGGGAGAGAGGAACGTTTGGGTGGGTTGAAAGTAGAGCTGACGACGGGGAAAATCGTGCGCATGCAAAGTTTGAGAGGCTTTTCGAGAGTCGTTTTATTCGCCGGGGATTTGGAGTATTTGGAGAAGTCGTTGGAAGTCGCCGAGGAGTACAAAGACGAATTGATTAAAAAAGGCGTTTTTCTAGTACCCGTGGCTATGGACGACGAAGCGGCGACAAAGTTAAACAAACCAGACAACGCGAAGAAAGATGAGCGAAGATTCCGAGGTTCCGCGGTGAACGTCTCCCAAAAAGACGGGTGGAGAGATTGGATTTTGGAACAGAAGAAGATGGCAAAACTAGGCGACGACGTCGGCGTATACGTCGGTTTGAGGATGGACGGGAGAGTGAGAGCGAGTGGTAAAGGCGTGGCACCGTTCGATAGGTTCGCTGCAGAACTACCGCCGACGGATGGTGGGTGGGGCGGCATGATGGACGGCTTCGACGGGAAAGTTGGCGTAGACAATTAATAATTTGTATAATATTTTATTACCGGTCATTCATCTCGCGAAACTTGACTTTAGAACTTCGTTCAAACGTCGGACCTCGGTTGTTATTGAACAGTTTAATGAACCCTCTCGTATCGTTTCGAAACGTTAACACGTCTACGTCCCAGACCGAAGTAGGACTTTTAAACGAGTCTACGCCGCGCTGTAAAGAAATCAACTCGCCGGCTTTCTGATCGCCTCGCAAGTAATATCGGAACGCGGCGTTCGCGAGCGCTAAATCGAACGCTCGAACACCCCCGATATCCTCTTGAATGTTGAGTAAATTGCACTCGGACATGACAACTGGGAAGTGACAATGCGTGGCGAACCGTATTTCCACCAATAAAGCTTCCAGCTTCTCTGCTTCGAAATAAAAAGCTCTAGAGCTACTTAAGCCGCCCATCCCGTCCGCCGAGCCGGTTACGATGACGTTCGGGTTGTTATGTAAGGCAGAGGAATAGAGGTTCCATAACTCTAAACCAACTTTTCTCGCAGCGCCTGGTCTTTCGCCAATAGTTGGCGCGAGCAAGAAAGACATTCTCAAATTCATTTGATTCCGACTCTTTAAAATACTTCCTGAATACGCGGCGATAGCGCCTCCGACGCTGAAACCAATCAAAGCCGCGTTTTCGACGTCAACTCTGCTGTATAAAGTATACACTCGCGTTCGGTAATTCCTTCGAACGGTATCCAAAGCTGACTCGCCTGGAACGTAATTATTGTTATTGTCGTTCTTTTTCTTACTCTCACTGCCGAAAAACTCGTTCGTCAAGTACGTAAAACTCGCCACCGTGAAATTCAAATATCTCTTCGCAACCTCTTCCAAAGACACGCCGTTTGCTTGCGAATCAAGGTTGGGCATAATAGCACCCAAAACTTCGTTCGAAGAACCTCGTTCGCCGATAGATGACGGCACAACAACGGCATATCCGTGAGACGTTAAAAAATTAATCAAAGATGGCTGCATAATCTCCGTCCATCGGCGAAACGTGAAACCGTGAATCGGAGTGCACAGATAGACGAGCGGAAACTTCGTCCGTACAGATTCCGGCGCGCCTCGCGGGAAGAAGAGTTGCACGACGCCTGATTCCCTGTGATAACTATCAAATCCACTGTTGGTCGATGCTTGACCAACGGACGATTTCGGAATGGAAATATCCTCCCTCGTGTTTCCAAAATACGAGCCTCGTTCGCCGTATTCGAACAGAGCTTTGAACTCTTCTCCGTTAGCGCGAGCATTCTTGGCGACCATTACGACGCCCAGTAGCACTACAATTCCAAGTAACAGTTTGTACCGTCTTTGTTTCGCGCCTGATGGTGAGAATAATAACACCATCATCCTAATTACGATGATGTGCTGCTAATTATCGTAGAAGATTTGATCTTCCTTCTTCATTTCGCGTTTTTTCTTATTGTCTCGTAAAATCGAACTCGCTTTCCGATACCGCCAAATCACCGAAAAGAAATCAAAAACGCCAAAGTCCGGCCACAGAGCGTCCACGAAAACAATCAACGCGTTTTCCAATCGAGTGGTCATGAAATCCGACAGTCTGTTCGTGCCCGACGTTCGAACGACCAAATCCACGTCGGGGAGGATAACCGCTTCCAATTTATTTTTCTCGTTTTTTTTACTTCGCCTCCTCCTCGTTTTACCGCCATCGACGCCGTCAATTCTACCGTTACTCTTACTACTACTATTACTATTACTACCATTCTTACCACCCCCCTCGCTACAACGACTACTATTACCTCTATCGTACCTATTCTCGCTACCATTACCACCGTAATAAAAACGTCTCTTTATGCTCTCCTCTCCGCTCCTCCTCCCAACCTCGTCTTCTTCCTCTTCTTCTTCTTCTTCTTCTTCTTCCGTCGCCGCCCACGCGGCGCTCCCAAACTCCTCCGCGCCGCTATACGCCAAACAAATATTCAACACGACAGTCTTCTCTTTTTCACCTCCTCTTGTGTTTCCTGTTTCTTCTTGAATTTCATCTCTCCGCGCGTTCCTCCTCGTTTCCTCCATAGCGTACACGCACGCCTGTCGAACCTCCTCGCTCAAAGCGTCCAACCTCCCCGAGATGACAATCCTCGCGTTCGCGTTCCTCACCGCGTCGCTTCGTGCCAGTTTCGGTAGCTCTTCGATGCATAAGGACATTAATCCGTCCACTTCTCGTGCGTCTCGGTTGAAGTTTTCCAAAGAAAACGCGTAGACGGATATCGTTTCAATCTGAGGGAGTTTCAAGGACCACCTGAGGACGTTTTGTAAGGTTTTGGCACCTCTTTCGTGCCCTTTCTCTTTTGAACTCTTCTTACTCTCGTTTTCTACGACGTCTTTGTCTTCGTCTTCTCCTTTATTATTCATTCCTTTTTCGAGTCGTTTGAGTTGTTGTTCTTTCTCCCACCGGCGGTTGCCATCCATCACGAACGCGATGTGTTTGGGAATAACGCGATGCCTTTTTCTCTCATCATCATCATCAAAAAAAGACCACCAAGAATGAAAAGAATACATCCAGGATGAAAGAGTTAAGAGTCTTAAGAGGAGAAATTCCAGCATCGCTGTTATCAAAATCATCATTTCAATCGGGAGGAGGAAGAGAGGAGGAGAGAGCGTTGACCTTTTGTGATATATGTGTTTGAAGTACTTGAGGAGTACTAAAAATTCCCCTAAAATGTATGCACCCTACCCTAAATGTGAGCACCCTAAACTGTAGGGGTAGGGGAATATTTTGAAGTATTGAAACGTTTCAATACTTCATTTGTAGAACGCGCTGACGAAGAAGAAAGGAAGCGAGAGAGAAAGAGACAAAGAAAGAGTTGCTCTAACCGCATTTAGTGTGTTGTGTGTGCTTGCGTGGCGTTTTTGCTCTTCTTTTCGTTTTATTATACCATGAGTAGTAGTTTAGAAAAAAACGATGATGGAAACGAGGACGAGTTTCAGGAGTTGACGACGACGACGACAGAACAACACGAAAAGGAAGGGAGGAGGCAACAAAAGCATCATCCTTTATATCACGGAACAAACCTCGCACCAAAAGCGTTAATATTCGATTGCGACGGGACTATTTTAGAAACCATGACGTTATTCTTCGTCGCGGATAAACAAACGTGCGAAGAATATGGATTAGAGTTGACGAAGAAACGATTTTACGAACTCGCCGGGGTGCCGATAAAAGAGATTTTTAGACTATTGAGAGACGAGCAAGGGAAAACGGAAGAAGAAATAACGGAAGAAGATTTAGATCGAATGACCTTACGATGTGGCGAATTAGCAGAAGAAATGGGCGCACCGGAGATCATACAGAGCACGGAAACCATCATCATGCACGGGAAGAGGAACGGGGTACCGATGGCGGTGGCGTCGAGCGGGTGCCGCGAAGTCGTTCGAATGCATTTGAAGCAAAGAGGCCTGTTAGATTTATTCGATTGCGTGGTGACGTGCGAAGACGTGGAGCGTGGGAAACCGGCGCCGGATTTGTATTTATTAGCCGCGAAGAAGTTACGCGTAGATCCGAAAGAGTGCACCGCGTACGAGGATGCGTTATTAGGCATCGCGAGCGCGAAGAAAGCCGGAATGGATGTAGTCGACGTGAGACAGTTAGAAGGGTACCCGAATCCCGAGGCGTTGTTCTATGACAATTAGCTATATTTATTACTAGCGTGAGTGAATAATACCGATGAATAGTGAATCGATGATGCGCGTTATATTATACGTAGTCGTTTGATTTTGCCTAATTTTCGCCCTTTTGCTTTCTTCTCCACACTTTTGTGGATAGAAGCGCAGCAGCTCTTCGCTTTACTAAATGTCACTCGCGGCGCTGCGCATTCTCCGTCGCGCAGGAACAACAACAACAACAACGACGACAACAACAACAGCGAGACGGCGAAGCTCCTTCCTATCGTCATCGATTGCCTCGTCGTCATCTGTTGAGCGCATCCGAAAGAAAGGACTTTTGATGACGACGACAACAGCAAAAATTCCCCTAAGGACTTTGAAAGTGAACGCATTATCGTCATCATCTACCTCTGATTTAAGAACAACAAACCCACCTTCGACAATTAAATACGGATACGTGGATACCCACGCGCATTTAGAGATGATTTTAGAGAAATTAGACACGAAATACGAACACTGGATAGAGTCTGTTCGGGAGAAAGAATCGGAGCAAATGTACTCGTTAGAGTCGATTTTGACAATCGGATGTAAACCAGAGAATTGGAGGAAAGTTGAACATTTCTTACAGTTTGAAGAAGTGTACGGCGCGTTCGGGGTGCATCCGTTAAATGCAAACGCGTTTGAAGAGAATACTTTTTCCACGACCGTCTCGGATGGTTTAAAAGCTTTGCATAAAAAATACCCGCGAAAGATGAAAGCGATAGGGGAGTGCGGTCTCGACTACTACGTCTGTCCGGACGTCGCGAACGCGAAAGAATGGGTCTGTCCTGTCGATTGTCGAGAGCATCAGCAGTTTGTTTTCAAAGAGCAAATTCTGTTGGCGAAGGAGCTGAATTTGCCGTTAGTCGTGCACGCGAGAGATGCCGGGGACGGAGACGCGGAATCGGATTGTTTGGATATCATGCGGAAACACTGCGACGCGGCGCAAAAGATTCACGTGCACTGTTTCACCGGAACCACGGCGTTTGCTCAAGAGCTATTACAGTCCTTTCCGAACTTAAAACTTGGCTTTACCGGCGTCTGTACTTTTAAAAACGGTTCGAACGTCCGCGAGGTTGTTCGAATGACCGATTTGAATAGAATACTGCTCGAAACGGACGGACCTTTCATGGCGCCCGTGCCGTTTCGAGGAAAAGTCGCGGAGCCGTCGATGGTACCGCACATTGCTGAAATCATCGCGACGGTTAAGAAATGTACCGTAGAAGCCGTGTTTGAGGTGTGCAGAGAGAACACGAGGGAGGTATACGGGATTTAGAATTGTATTCGTAATATTAATTGTTTGTGTTGCTATATTTTTGTGTTGTTTTCTCGTTTTTGTTGTGAACTCGTCCAATTACACGTCATTTTATCTTCTGCAGACTCTCTCGCGGAGATGTCCACCACCACTCCAAAAACGAGCCCTTCGTTCGGGACGAAACGACAAAAAAATCTAAACGCTCGAATCGCCGAGATGAATAAACCGCCGCTTCCTCGATTAACCGCGACCATGAACGCCCCTTTGTGCATACGGGCGAGATTTCAATCCTTCCTTTCGGGAAAATCCAAACAACCGGATTACGACGCGCGAGATTGGTTACGAACGGTCGTCTTCGCGCCGAGAAACATACGAGGGTTCGAGAATATCCGCAACCCGTGGTTGTGCGTCCAATTTGTGACCATTTTGTGGGTGCTGTTTACGAAAATCATCGAACCGAAACCGTTGAAAACGTTTAGCGAACAGTTGAGTAAAGTCGAGTCGGTGTATTTGATTATGTTCTCGACGCTAGGATTTTTAATCGTGTTTCGACTGACGAGAGCGGCGGTGAGATTTTGGGACTGCAGGCAAGCGTGGGGGAACATGGTTATTTACAGTCGGTGCGTAGCGGACGCGCTGATGGTTCGCGCGGAGGAAGTTCAGATGGATTGCAACAAGAGCGAGGAGGTGACTCGCGAAATCGTTGCGGCGTGCGACGATTGCGTGGCGTGGTGCGCGGCGTTCGCGGTGAGTTCGAAGCAGTTTTTACGAGGGATTGACGCGTTACCGAAGGAAGAGTTGCTGGGCGTTTTGTCTGAAGAAGACGTGAACAAGTTGCAAAAATCGCCGCATCAGCCGATGTTTTGTTACTCGATGATGCGCAGGTGTTCGAGTAGGATTTACGTGACGTATAGACATTCCCAGAAGAGCGAGATGAGGGAGATGCACGAAACTATACGAGACGAAAGTGGAAGAAGCGAGTTGAGCAAATACTTACAAGGTTTAATCACGCAAGAAGGCGCGTTAGAACGTCTCCGAGCGACAAAGTTGCCGCAAATTTACGTCGCGCATTTGAGAACGTTTTTGATTTTGTATTGCTTTTCGATTCCGTTCGTATACGCGATGAATTGGGGTTGGGCGACAATTCCAGCGACTGCGATTGCCACGTTCGCGTTGATGGGCGTGGAAGGTGCGGCCATGGAATGCGAAATCCCTTTCGATGCGAACAGGGCGAACCATTTGCGCATGGATCAGTATTGCGAAACGATTGTGAATTCGTGCGCGTTGTTGGCGCAATGGGGCGGCGAAGAACAAGCGAAGAAAGAATTAAACGGCGGGAGAAGGGAAACGATCACCGAAGAAAGCATAGACGAAGAGTGCGAGCGAATGACTGTGGTGGCAGCAAACGAAGGAGACAATGGTGGCGTCGATCAATCGAAAGACACGACCTCAACGAGTCTCTACGAAACGACGCGAGAGGAGATGAACAGAAGATTGAGCATAAGCAAAGAACACGTCACCTTGGACGTTTTGAATACTAACGCGACGCCGACAGAGTTTACCCCAGCCGGCGCCGCTTTCGGTATAGAACGGACGGGGAGCGCTATGAGCGGCATCTCAATAACGCCTCAAAACGAGCTCACTTCGCAGAGTTTAGAAAACATCGCGGAGACGCTTAAAACCGGTTGATGTGTAAGAGATGTGTTTGAACGTTGTTATATAATTCTAGGCCACACATTATAGGTAGCACAGACGCTGCGTGATATAATGCTACTCTTAGTTACATAAATAGTTTCCTTCAATGTTTCCCTTTCTGGACGAATCCCCCGTACACCGTTTCGATCGAGTTTTCGTCGATGCTATAAAACACGCCCTTCTTTTCGTGTTCGTATTTCTTCAACTCGAACGCGATGACTCCACAATTGACGATTTTCTTCGATTTCGCGTCGTGTTTGCTCGCGCTCGGCAAAAAGAGTTTGAAAAACTCTTTGAAATATATAGAATGGCCGGTGGCGATGATCGCTTCGCACTCTTTCGGAACCGCGCTCGGACTCGTCGCCCAATGCGCAAATCTCAAACAATCCGTCGCGCCACGCCTCCCAATCCCCTTATTCCCGGCGTTCGACTCCACGTCAAACTTCACCGTTTCCTCTACGATCGTATTCAACGTCCCTTTATCCTTCGCCACGTTCGTAATTCCGGTGTACGGTACCGCGTCAAACGCCTCTCCCGCCAACGCGAACGCGTCCACGTTCCTCGCCATCTCTTGCAAAGCGTCGTTCACGAACAACTTTTCCTTCGTGCGTTCAAACCTATCCATAAACGCAATCGCCGCGGTATGAGCCGCGCGTCTTAAATTTGACGTCACGATGATTGATTTCTTGCTCAACTTCTCTCCCTTCGCCGCGTCCGCTCTCAACACGTCCACGTGTTTCGATCGCAGCGCCGCGACCTCCGCGTCTGTTAAAAACGGATCGTTCACTTTGTTCAAAAACTTCCTCAACTCCTCCACTTGCTCTAAACCGCGATCGCTCAAAGGCGCGTCCACGAAGAACGAGTTTCGCGCGTTAAACAAACACATCAATTCCATGACTAAACCTCTCGCCAAACGCAAAGGAAAACTGACTCCAAAACCTCTGTTGAAGACGTAATTCCACTGACTTTCCCCGTGCCTGAGGAAATAAATAGTTCTCGTCCCTTTCAGCGTTGATTGCGATTTGATCGTCTCCTCGTCGAAATCCATCTCTTTCTGTAACGCTTTCAGCCCTTTCTTCTCGTTGGAAAGGACTAAGTGCGAAACCGCGAGCACATATACGCGCGTTTTTTTTATAAGATTTTTCCCGAATTGGATTGGATGTACTCTTCTTAAAGAGACGAACAGGAACCCGACCGAAACGGCGACGAAAACCTTCGCAATCTTTTGCGCCTCCTCTGTTGCGTCGTCGTCGTGAAAGTAAAAGAACTTTTTCATCATCTGGTCGGTTACCGCTGAAAACATGACGAGATTTATTGCTCTGTGAGAGAGAGAATAAATAGAGAATATTCGAGAGTGGTTTTTGTACTTGAAAAGCGACCAATTAATTTTTCTTCATAAAACTCTCGCGATATCACACGAAAACACTTATTATCTACGAGACGACGAGAAAGAGAAAGAGAGTCGTGACCATAAAGAAGAAGAAGAAGAAGAAGAACAAAAGATGCCTCCTACTATAACAGTCCCTAAAAGTAAAGAAAAAGGAATCCGAGTGCGGCGATCGTCGATGGAGAAAACTATCTTTTGTGTCTTGATTGTGATTGTGATTTGGAGAGGGATCGCGGTGTCCGGATTGTTTTCTTCTGATTCTTCTTCGATGATGACGACGACGGGTCGTCAAAACGAGAACGACGATTTCGACATCGGGTCAGGAGGAGGATTTAAAAGGAGTGACGACGAGGACGAGGAAACCGAGGATTACGGCGGCGATGGTGCCGAGGAGAAGAAGGTTTCTGATGACATCAGTGGTGGGAGGAGGAGTAGTAGTAAGAGTAATAGTAATAGCGGTAGTAAAAGGAGTAGCGAGAGCAATAGCGAGAGTAACCCAACGAGAGGAGGAGGAGGAGGAAGAGGAGGAGGAAAAAGTGGTGGCACGAGTAGCAGAAGTAACGAGAAACGAGCGAGCGGGGGTACCGCGGCGAGGAGCAACAGTCGAACGCAAAAGATGGAAGACGACATCTTCGAGACGCTGCGAGACGATTCGCAGCCGCTCGTCACGCACAAGAGGTTATTTATAGTGAATAAACCGGTCAATCCTGAGGACCCGAAAGATTCTCGGACGAAGCCGGTTTTGCAACACTGGTTGGAATCAACGACAGGCGATACGAACGAGACGTTGATTTATCACTTTCCGAGAAGTTTGTTCGAACAGTTGCCGTTGGACGAACCAAAGTTCGAGTTTAAAACCTGTGCGGTGGTTGGGAATTCCGGAGTAACTTTGTTGAAAGAGTACGGGGAGGAAATCGATAACCACGACGCGGTCATACGGATTAACATGGCGCCTATTCGCGGGTTTGAGAAGTACGTCGGGAAACGCACGACCTTCGACGTGGTGAATTCGCACAACGTGAGAGAGATTTTACAAGGCGTGCGCAGATGGCGTCCGGCGAACGAAGGCGAAACTAAACTGGTCTTGTTTGAAACCGCCAGTCATTTTGCGAGATATCACCTCTGTCAACCGCTTTTGAAGAAATACGGCGCGGAAAATGCGATTTTACTCAACCCGTTGTTCTCCAATCGAGCGCATTCGCTCTGGATCAAACTGAAAGAACTTTTGGAAAAGACGAAAAACAGTCAATACAACCGCAAACCAATGAGTGGGTTCTTTGCCGTTTTATACGCGTTGCAAATGTGCGAAAAAGTCGATCTCTACGGTTTCGACGCCTACACGTCCAGGAAAAAATCCTACCGATACCACTATTTCGACAACGTCCAAGGCTTCACGGACGTCCACTCGTTCGATTTAGCCATCGAAGTGTTCAAGTTTATCGCCAAGAAAGGCACTAAAGGCGGGTTGACCATTAACGTTTAATTTTTAAAATTCTACTTTATCTTACTGCTTCTTCTTAAATCATCATCATCCGATTATTATATACTACGCGTCGTATCGTCCTCTTTTCGAGTTCAAGGTCGGTCTTAAACCCTAATCATCATTAAAAATTCCTAGAAAAATTCAAAAAAAAGCAGCCTCACAACGCGCAGATATATAAGCGCACTCATCATCGTTTACTCTTAGTAAGAGAGTCCACCAATATCCGTTTGATTTATTAAACTCTCTCTAAATCTAGCTATTAATACGCGCTCTTTTACGCGCAACGTATTATCATCATCATCATCATCTAGAGAGAGCGGCAGAAGAAAAAATCTCCAAAAATCCATCCCCGGGAATTTCAAAAATCGAGACGACAGATACGACTCATTAGAGATATATCGCCCCATCATGTTCAACGATTACTACTCCGTCTCGCAATTCCTCGCGGAATCTGAACCGGTGCAATTCGAAACAAGCAAACCGTTTTGCAATTTAGGTCAAGAGTTTGACCCGTCGTGCCCGTTCGACGATTTGCCCAAGGACAAGAAAATAACGATACCATTTTGGATGTGCAAAGAGTTTACAATGAAAGGGTTCGGGATACCGTTGAAGACGGTGGCGAGGACATTCCCGGAAAACACGCACGTCTGGTCGAGAATTAACGCGGAGCCGAAGATTGTGAACTTATCGGAGGAATATTCGGATATGTTCTTCGAGTTGGCGTCGATGTATGGGAAGTTGTTGATGGAAGCGGACGACGACGAGGAGGACAGCGATAGTGAAGATGACCACGAAGAGTACGAAGCGGGGAAGGCGTTGGTGCAGAAAGCGAAAGAGGCGTTTAAGAGCAGATTTAGTAAGATGATCATAGAAAGTCACACGGTTGGATCGAAAGAGCCGAGCTTCAAGGAGGAATATTTGACGAGGATGGAACGAGAGTTGTTTCGCATCGGCAGAGAGAGCTGCGAGGAGTTCACGAGATGGAAGTACCAAACGAGCGAACGCATGGAGGCGTGTACTGTGGTGCTGCAAGCGAGGAAAAGGAGTCAAATGAAGAGGAAAGTAGAGATGGGGGGAGGAAGAAACGGTTCCAACGGAGGCGTGTTGAGACCAAGGAACTTTTAAAAAAAAGTACGAGTATTAGTATTAGAGAGAGAGAGAGAGAGAGAGAGAGAGACAATTTTAATGTTATAAATAAGACGACGAATTTCTTCGTCGCTGATATATACAACGTGCGTGTAATTTTTCAACTACACTTCATATATATTTAAGTAAGTGACCACACACAGAATGTGGAAGGAAACAACTGAATACGCATCATCACGCATCCATCATTTTTTGAGTCCGCGAAAAAACAACATTCGCAAACTCTCGCACGAACGATTGCACGCGTTGAAGCTCTTGTTTCATCTCCTCTTGACTCGGACCAAAGCGATGAATGAACCGTAAAGATTGCACGATCAACGCGAAGATGACCAAGGAGAACAAGATCAAGCCGGCGATCCAGAAAAATTTATCGTAGGCTAACTTGGCGCCGAACGAGACGCCGCGGAGGAAACTTTGCGCTCGGTAAAGGAAACGTCGCAGTTTGGCCACGGCTCGTATGCGTGTGACGCTCCTATGCATGCGATTGTTCACGTTATTGGTCGTGAGATAGAAGAAGTTGCTGTTCGTCGCCGTCAAGTCGTGACAGAATGGGTCAAACATGTGGAAAAACTCGTTCTCGTCGAGGTTATGTTTCAACGCCTTTGCCAACGCTCGTAAATTCAGGACGCGTTTTCGTTGCGCCTTTCGATCGTTTTTTCTCTTGACTTTTAGCAACACGTCTCGAAGCGTGAGAGCTAATTTATGCGCGCCGAATGAATCGAGCTCTTCGTCCGTGAAAACAATGCGGACGCCCGAGACTGTCGGAATGCTCGTATTTTTTGCGTCTTCGGCGTCGTTCTTCGTACCATCGGCATCGCCACCGTTTTGTTGTTGCCGTTCTTCTTCTTTTTCTTCCTTTGAATACTCGTAGACGATACTCAAACACGTTTCGATTAAAATTCTCAATTTCCTTCTGTTCGCGCTGTCTTTGCCAATCTCTTCTTTTCTTATCGTCGCCGCCGAGATCGTTTCTCTCTCTTTCGAAAGCACCTCGCCAATCTTCTTCATCAGTCTTTTTTCTTTCACGCATTCCCAATTCATCCACTCCATTGGCGCGTACCCCAAAACGCGAACGATTGAAACTGAAATCAGTTTCGAAAACAACGCAAAGCGCGTCTTGGCGTCTCCGGTGCTCAACATCGACGGTCTGATTTCCAAAGCCGCGCCGGCAGATGGGATCGGATTGACGCATCGAACGAACCACCACAAAAGAGTGCTCGCAAACTGCTCCGGACGCGACCGAACTTCCTCGAAGGATGGTCTTTGCATGTTGTTCATCCCTCCTCCTCCTCTGCTTTTGAAACGCGTGAGCAATTGTTGGCGACGGAAGGAACTCGCGTTGCCGCCGTCGAACGCGAGGTCGTAATCTCTTTCGTTGTTGATCTCGTTGAGACGTTCGAGTTCTCCGTTATCTTCTAAAGACGATTTCCATCGAAAGACGACGTCTTTCAGCGGTAAGTTTCTCTCGCGCTCGTCTTCTGCGCTTTCATCAAGCGCGTGTGGTCTTTTACTTTTCATTGTTCCTTTCCTCGTTCGTCGGTGGCCCTTCTCCATTCCTGAAACGCAATCGTCGTGCGCGAAGCACGCGTGCGAGCCGAAGTATCCGCTCTTCTCCGCGAGCGTCGCCCACGCATAAAATGTCGCCTCGGCTTCGTCTACAGAGAGCAGCAACGAAGCTTTCGCTTCATCGGCGCTTCCAGCGAGGCGTTCAGTTAATGACGACCAAGGCGCGTCTATGCGTTCCGTGTAATCGCAAATCGGAAACGCTTCTTCACTCATGTTCTCTTCTTCTTCTGTTCCTTCTTCTTCTTCTTCCGATACTACTTCTCCTCCCGCGTATCCTCCGATTTCTCCGTTTTCTCCTCCTCCTTCGTTATTGTTATTATTTCTATTATTCACGCTCGACTTCTGTATGACGACAACTTTCTCTGAATCCGCGCGTATGCGAATCAAAAACCTCCCGTCGACGGTTTCGCTCGCGGCGATAATTCGAGCGATAATTCCGTGTCTCGCGATGGTATTCCTTTTACGATGGTATTCTAAACTCGTAGTGTTATTTATATCGTAACGTAAACTCCTCTTTACCGATCCATCGTACGTCCTCGCGCACATCACAAACGACGGATTATAATGTTGCGTCAGCACCGTTTGCACCATCAAACGTAGTTTCGGTTCGAAGACGTTCAACATCAGCTCCGTCCCGGGCACGACCGCGTCCAAGACGAACAGCGGTAACCGCTTCCACTTCACTCCTTTTTCTTCATTTTCTTCTTCATTCTCGCCGCCGCCGCGTACTCCTCCTCCTCCCTCCTCCTCCTCCTCGCCGCTCGAAACTCGAGTTTCGCTTCTGCTTTTACTTCTTCTTATCATTTTCTTCGTCTTATCATTCATTCTCTTCGTTAAAAACTCCACCGCGTTCTCGACGACTTTGTTCACCCGCATCTCCTCGTTAAAGTCGAATATAAATTGACTTTTCCGACACGTCGGACAGCACGGATTCTTCGCCATCCATCGCATCAAACTCGTTTTCGAAAACGTGTGTCCGCAACGCAACGTCACCGGGTGTTCGAATATCTCCTGCGTGATTGGACAGTGGAACACGCCGTTTTCGCCGCTCAAGAGAAGATCTTCTTCTAGAAGGCGTTTCTTTTCATCATTTTCATCATCGTCGTCATCATCATTCTCTTCTTCGTTTACTACCGACGCTTCCCTGCGCATCACTTTTCCTTCCTCCTTCTCTTCTTTCCTCTTCTTTAAATATAACTTCTTCTTCTTCTTTCTCGCAAAAAAGCCTTCACCTTCTTTCTTCTTACGAGAGGAAAGAGAAGGAAGGAAACCCATGTGATACTAGTTTATAAATAAATGTGTCTTTTCCTTCCTCTGACTGATGAGTTTTCTGTGGTTTTTTCTTCTCGTCGTTTGTAGGAAAAATTCATCATCAGTTCCTCAGTTCCTTTTCATGCATCAACGACACATGTCAGACAGAAGAAGAGAGAAATTTTTGCGAACACTCGCTTAAAACTCAAAGAAAAGGCGAAAGAAGAGCAAAAATTTCAACGAATTTCAACAGACTTATCATAGTAATTGACCACAACTTTGAAGCAAAAAAGAAGGAAAAAGACCTTCACTCTCAAAGTCCTTATTATATTAATGCTTTCTCCGCATTATTCTCTCTTTGATAATATTAAGAAGAGACAAGAACTTAATAAGAACAAAGAATACACGAGTAATATGAGAGGGAACGCGGGGTTCAGAGTGCGACGGAAGAGTCGATCGGAAACGCCGTCTCCGCCTCCCTCGCCTTCGTTTTTGAATACGAATGCAACAAGGACGATGCAAATCGAGACGAGAAAAGAAGATGATCTCAATCGCAACGAGGAGGATCAAAAAGTTGAACGACTCGTGCAGTGCGAAATCGCGCGTCGTAAAGAACTGAAGAGGAGAAGAAACGATATGCTGGACCTAAAATGCGTGGAGTGCGGGGCGACGGAAACGCCGCAGTGGAGGAAAGACGAATCCGGCGAGTCCGTGTGTAACGCGTGCGGGGTGAGAAACCTGAGAAGGAGACGCAAAAAGCAACGAGAGAAGCAGCGAGAAGAAGACAACCAACAACAAGAGGAAAAGAAAAAGTTAATTAAGGAAAAGAAACGGTTGGTGAAAATGGCCTTGTTCGGAGAGGCATCGACGTCGACGAGTGGTAGTAGCAGCTTTAGCGACGACGAGGATAGCGAAGAGACCGAGTACAGGAAAGAACAACGACGAGAATACTATCAACAGCTGCTTCTTTTGCGGCAGCAGGAACTAGAACGAGAACGAGAACGAGAACAACAACAACAACAACGCGCGTGGAGGGGGATGCTGCAGTTTCCATCGGTTATCAACGACATCGTCGAGGCGGTTCGATATACTTTTTCTTCGAGTACGAGCAACTGGAAAAACGAGGACCAGCGCGTTCGCGCGGCGGAAAAGTTGGCGAATTCGTTGTGCGAGATGGAGGAGGAGTTTTTACAAGAAGAGGGCGCAAACGACGATATCGCGGCGAAAGCAGCGCAACATCAACAAAGACAAGAAGAACCAGAAGAAGAAGTAGAAGTAGAAGATCAACAAAAAACAATCACCGGGAGCGACAATGAAGAAAATGAAAACAACTTCGTATCCAACGCCGTGCCGCCCAATCACATGTTGGGATACAATCACGCCATCCAAGAAATGATGAGGTCAGTTGTAGATCAATCAAATCGCCCGAGACCGTCGTCCTCGGCGAATGACGGAACCGTCGAGGAGGAGGAGGATTTGGAGGAGGACGCCAACAACGACGAGGGCTTTAGGATTCAAAACTTAGTCTCGAACAACTCTCCAAAGGGCCCGTCTTGGAAGGCGGCAAAACCGGATATCATCAATTCCATGGAGAAAGAGCGCATCGTTAAAGCCATTCGACAAAAATATTGGTCGAACAAGGATAAGGATGGTCTTTCGTCAGCACGACAACTTAGTAAAGAAGAGTGAAAAGTCATTTACTAGAGCCATTTAGTATTAGTATAGTTAAGGGAAAATTTGTTTTAAACTTTGTACACACCATGGTATTATTTTCAAATCAAACCTTGCGAGCGCAACTCGGCAAACGTTTTCGCGTTGTACACGTTCCCGTCCGCGTCTTCGCACTCTTGGTCTTGTTTGCGATCCCATTTCCCGACTTTCTTCTCTTCTAACGACCGGTGCAACCTTCTCGCCTCTTCAATCGTGGTGACTTCGTTGAACGCTTTGCTAAAAGGAATGTTCAAACATCGCATGCCGTGTTGATGGCGCCACTGCGTGAAGTGTTGTTCGTAGGCGCGTCTACCCCAGTACGAATAGTTGCCGCAGATTTCGCATTTAAACTCTACGTTCAATCCGTGCAGTTTATATAGCCAATACGGGATTGGTTTCCCGTCCCATCCCATCGGAAGTTTCAACGGGTTATAAATCTCTTTGTTCATCTCGTCTTCGTCCTCGTCTCCTTCGGAAAAAGCGAAATCGTCGTCCTCTTCGTGTTCTCGTTCGATTTCTTGGCGGGACATGGTGAGTTTCTTTTCCGCTTGCGATTTCGTGTTGTCTAAGGTTTTACGTAAAGCGCCCGCGAATAAGAGTTTTAATCGATATTCGAGTCTGGCGATGTGTTTGGCCTTTTCTTTTTGCGTTTTGCTTCGATCCTCGGCTTTTTCGTCTTTTTTATCTGCGCCGCCGCCTACGACCACGCCTTTGCGAATGTACTTGGACGGGATGGTCGCGTCGTCGTCTTTCCCTCCTTTCGCCGCCGATACCAATTTTATAACTTGGAACAAACGCTCGCACCGCTCGTCCGGCGTGCCTCCCGTTTTCAAACCGGCTTTGTTTAGCGCGTCTTTAATCTCCTCGTCATTCATGGAACTTTTCAACGCTTTCGATGACGACGCGTTTTTACCTTTCGCGATGCCTTTGATCGCGGCCAAATCTAATTTGACGGTACCAGTGGTAGAAGCGACGACGCCTTTATCTTCCCACCCTTTCAAAGCTCCTCGTTCGAACAGCTTTTCAAACTCTCCGTCGATTTCCTCTTTCACGAGCACGTCGCGGGCAAATTGCAAAGGACTCGCGCGTTCTAAAAAGTCGACGAGATATTCGCACAACTCTTCGCAGAAAGAGACGTACGCTTTGGAGAATTTCTTCGATCGATCGAGGTTGGCTGTTTTTTCAGCGTCGAACAAGTTTGGCAGCTCGTGGAGAAACGCGACGTATTCGAGCGGTTTACGTCTCGTCTCTTCGTCTTCGTCGTCGCCTTCCTCCTCCTCCTTCTCTTCGTCTTCTCCATCCGAAGGTTTTTTCCCCGACTTTTGCCGCTGCTCCATCTTTCTCTTCTTGGACGCGTTCTTCTTCACCTCCTCGGTGTAACTCACTCCGAACGTTCTCGCGACGTCCGCGACAAACGCGTGATGAAATCTCACTAAATCCAAATATCTGCCCTGATGTTCCTCTCCCGAAAAATCCACTCCGTCCGGCAACTTCTCCGCGTTCGGATCTAACCTCGCGTCGTCCTCTTCTATCTCTTCTTTCCCGTTACTCTTCGCGGTTAGCTTTTTCCTCAACCGTTCTTTATTCGCGGCGATCCTTTGCTGCTCTTCCAACTGTTCTCTCATCGCATCCGTATCGTCGTTAGCGTTCGTCGTCGTCTGCATCGTCGCCGCGCCGCCGCCGCTCTCATTATTACGACTCTGTAATCTCATCTTCTCTTCTTTCATTGCTCGGTAAAACGTTTCGAACGGTTTCTCCCCGGTGCCGCCAGAGCGTTCGATTTCCTCTTTTCGGCTTCCGTCGAGGTCTTCATAGTACGCTTTCTGTTGTTTTTAGTTCGTGTTTGTTCATAAGAGAAAAGGTCAGTCGTTTTCAATCTCACGCGCGCGTTGTTCTCTCCTTTAGAAGAACACAGCATACATCTGACGACGACGACGACGACGCGTAAAACAACGCAACAGAGAGGAGTATTTGTCGTCTTAAAGAATACGAAAAAGAAGTAAGAGAGATTAAGAACGAGAGAAAAAGAGGCGCACCAATTTCCGCGCGTTCGTTCGCATTCGATCGAGCATTCCTCTCACTCGGTGCGATTGCGCGAGCCGTTTCTTGTGCGAAAAATCCACCCCTTTCCTGGAAAACTCTCTCGATACAACAAGTTCCAGAGATTCGTTCTCGAGGTGCATCGCTCGCGCGTTTTCTAGGTGCGCTAAGGACATTATACCGCGTGTTTTTGTGTGCGTTACGTGCGTCTTTAAATGAAGTAAGCGGGGGAAAGTTTGCTTCATTAGTCTCAGCGCGGAAAGGAAAACATGACGACGGCAAGGACGACGACGAGGTATTCTCATCTCTCCCTCGCGAGAAAGGGCTTGAAACAAAAGAGCGCTTCACGTCCCGCGTCGCGATCGTTCGAATACAAAGCCTTCTCTCGAAGGAGTAAAAGTATCGCGCAGTTCTTCTCATCATCATCCTGATGAAACGACGGGGAAAAGCAACACCAACGACCAAAGACGACGAGTGCTGTTTTTAGGGATGACGACTGTGGTGTTCTTATCCGCAGAAAAAGCGAAAGCGTTTACCGTCGGCGGAGAGAATTTACCATCCGGGTCCATGTTTCCATCCTCAAACGAGAAGTTCTTTAACGATGAAGATGAAGAAGAAGAACGATATACGACAAAAGATTTGGTGTTGGACTTTGTCTCACCAATAGTGGCGTTGCGCGTGGTGAATATCGCGTTCAACGGAGGAATGGGAGGGAGCCCGAAATGGCTGGATTATTTGTGCGTAGCAAGTGTTGGTGTCGTGTTGTGGGTGTTTGCGACGGATTATAGCGGGTTAGATGCCGCGCTGCATTGATGTGATTATTATTAGTAGTACTCTATTTAACGCGGCCGGCACGGTGTCTCGTCCATATTATACGCCTCCTCCTCGTCGAAAGAAGGGTTTATTATTATAGTAAACTCTTTTCGATCATCGATGATGCTTCTTCCTCCTCTTCTTCTTTTTCTTTCGCGCGGATTTTTCTCATCTCGTCGTAACTTTCGTATTGTTTCACGATGTTCAAATACTCCTCGCGAGTCGGCTCGACGTTTCGCACGTTTTCGATGAAGAAGTCCCAGTCTTGATTGCTGAAGGATTCCGCGAGTTTCGGGTACAGATGTTCGCGACGGAATCGGTCGATGTCGTTTTTTGTCTCCTCGCTAATAGTCAACGAACGAAGTTTTCCTTTTTCCGTCTCTTTGTCATCTTCCTCTTCGCTCTCCTCCTCCTCCTCCGCTTTTGCCGCTCGAGTTTTTTCTTCGTGATTCGTTTTGCGGAAACTCATAAACTCAGCGCCGGTTAGAAATAAAGTCAACGGTGGTGCCATCGGGGTAACCACTCGACACGGGCGACACAAACTCGCTTTGATAAAACTCAGCGGCATCGTCGGCGTTTCTTCGCTATCCAACGCGACCAACACCGCGGTGGCAATCATCTTGCGGATTTGGTGCAACATGAAACTTTCGCCGTAGACTTTAACCCGAACGAACGGGTACGACTCGAATCCTTCTATGATTTCCGGTTCTTTCGAACACGTAAATTCGTGTATTCGTCGATAGTGCATGACGTGCACGAGATCGTCGACGTCTTTTTCCAACAGCCAATACGTGTGTTTGCCGCTCGTCTCGATGCGCTTAGGTAATTCTTTTTCTTTTTCTTCTTCTTCTAATTCTTGTTCTTCAGACGACGACGTCTCTCCTAACCCGTCGTCGTCCTCGGTCAACGCGTTCTTTTTGTTTCGATTACCTCTGCCGCCTTTTCGATTTTTATCGTTCCCTTTTCCGGCGCCGTACAACCCTCTCTTGGTGTAGTTATGAAACGGATGCGAGCCTTCGAAGGTCTTCAACGCCTCTCGAAACATCTCGAGTTCGCCGTTTTTATCATCTCGCAAACACTTCAGAGGGAGTAAATACTCGTACGTTCTCGAAATCGCCGCGCGTCTGGCATCGAACGATTTCGTCGCCTTGAAGCACGCGAACGCTTTCACCGTATCCGTCGGTAAGTGTCGGTTGATTTTCTCCACTATCAACGCTTTCGCCTCCGCGTCGTCTTCTTCTTCTTCTTCTTCACTCCTTTTACTACTTCTATTACGACTACTACTCTTTCTCTCGTCCTCCTCATCCTTTGTCTCCTCTTCACCAACAACCTCTTTTCCTCCTCCGTACGCTCTCACCGGCGCTTCCATCCTCAGCCCGACCACGGTAAACAAACTCGACACGCCTTTATCCGTCCTCGAACTCCTGGACCATTTCAAGCGAGATAACCCTTTCGATCGATAATTCGAGAATAAAATCCCTCCGGCTTTATATATCGCGTCTTCGATGACGTCATCTACCGTGCTTCCTCTCGGGAGCATCACGTTCTGCGTGTTCCCTTTAAACGTATCGCCCACGTACGCCAAGACTAAAGCTATTGGGATTTTTTTCCTCGGGAGTTCAAATTTTGTTGCATCTTCGTCATCCGTTGGTGATGGCATAAAATCATCCGGACAGAGCACGTGCGACGGGTGCACGTTTTTGTTGTCTGTCTCGTTCAACAGAGAGATGCCTCTGATCGTTCTCTGTTGCTCGCGCTGAAAAGATGACGATGAGTTTGCGACGATGCAATTCCGCCGCCTTATCTGTTTTTGCGGGGAAAAGAAACGAGTGAAAGTATTCCTATTCCCGCTCGTGCTGCTCCCGCAAAACACCTGAACCATGGCTCTTTTGAGTATCCTTTGCGTCGTCGTTTCTTTATGAGTAGTGATGAGAGTACTGATGCCTTTTCCGCTGGTAAAACTGATGTTGCGCATGTGTTAATGTGTTACTTTTTTATGCTGTTGTTATACAGTTGGTAGAACAAAAATTATTAAAAAGCGGTTTCATCGTCGTCCAACATTTTCATCGAGTTGGTGGTGGTGGTGTTGTCGTCATTGTTCGGTCTTGCGACGATTTCGACATTCTCCGGATGATGATGATGTTGTTCTTCTTTTTCTTCTTGGTCTTCATTTTTTGTTGGTTTCGTGCGTTGCGACGCCAAGACCATCCAGACGGCGTCTCCGGCGATGATCCCGTTTTCGTCAATCGGGCACACCAAATGTTCGCCCGATTGGACGTTGTAATCGGTGATTTTACAAAGCAGCCAATCCGTTGTCGATTTTGTTGCTTCTTTTAAAGCTCCTTCTTCTTCTTCTTCTCCTTCTTCTTCTTCAAAGACCGCGTATCCGTTTTTGAACACAAACTGACTTCCTCGATGGCAATTCAAATCCAACTCTAACGTTTTACCGATAACGACGCCGCCCCACTGGTCTCCTTGAGTAATCAACCATTTCAACAGCGGCATCTTCTCGTTTCCGTATTTGCGTTTGAGTTTTGTAGAGGAAAGATTCGATTCTTTGCAGTCTTGCCATCCTCGAGGATTGTACGCGACGTTTTTACGCCATCGACGCTGCGCGTTGGCCGATAAAAGCTTGTTGAATTTTCTTTCAAAATCCGAGCCTTTCATCGCGTGCCATTTCGTTTTCTTGCTATCAGTATCTAATCTCTTCCGTTTCTTCCCTGACGTCGTCGGTGGTTTGAAGACGATGTACTCTTCGTGCCTTCTCGCGCCGATTTCCAAATACCCTTCGACGCCGCCAACCTCCACCGGCACGCGCAACGGCGTGATGCCGTGTAAATCCTTGTGGGACATATCCGTCGGCGGCACGTACTGTTGACTCCGTTCCGTCCATAACTCGACTTCTTCTTCAAGTTGATCTTCCACGTATAAAACTTTCACTTTCTTCGTTTCCTCGTCAAAGCTTAAAACGTCCGCGACGTACCAGACTTTATCCAAAGGCCAGTAGATTTTAATCTTTTGATTGACTAACCCGCGGAGGAGTTTGATATCGGCGTCATTCAAGGTTACTCTCTTCTCTTCTTCAACAGAAGCTTCAGGGTGCTCTGTACATTTTTCAGCGTTCACTTCTCCATCCGCGGTATCGGTCGGGACTACTTCTTCCTTCTTTGAATCGACGCCGCCGCTGAACGCGATGGTTTTCCAAAAGCCATTCCTCGATCCTCCCGTCGTCTGAATCGTCGTCGTCGTTTTCCCCCGGGCTTCGTTATCAAGCTTCTTTGTTTCCACGTTACGCAAAGCCTCCAACTTCTGCATCTCTTCTTTCTCCTTCTCTTTCTCCTTCTCTTTCTCCTTCTTCTCCATCTCCCTTTGCTCTCGTCGAATCTCCATCTCCGCCAACCTCTCCGCCTCTCTCAAAGCTTTTTGCATCGCAAACTGTTTCCTCCTCTCCTCTTTAATTCTCTCTGATTCTTGATTCCCGCACGGCACCCACTGCGTTCTGCACCCTTTCTTGTGCGGTTTATATCTCAACTCGACTCTTTCGTTCCGAATGTCAATCTCTTCCTCGACGCCGTCTTCGGAGTAACAAATTTTCGTTGTTTTTTTACCGCTCTTCTTATAATCTTCGGCTTGAACGACCTTAGCTTCGTACCACTCCTTATCGTCTGGCCAAAACACTCGAATGGTGTCGCCTTCTTTCACCTTGATGTTTTTCATCTTTTCGAGTTTGATGATTTGCGATTTGTCGGTGAGAATTTTAGCGGATGCGTTTACGCCGGTTGCCGCGTTGGTCAGTTTCTTGAACGCGCCGTTCGCGGTCGTGTCGTCGTCGTTCGCTCCTCCGCCGCCACCACCGCCACCGCCGCCACCACTTGCTATCGCTACGTGTCCAACGATGCCTCCCATCTCTTGAATAATCGTCGCCTGTTCCGCGGCGATGAGTTGTAAAAACAACCGCTTATTCGAGAGAAACTTCGTCGTTCGATAATTACCGTCTGCGGAGATCTCCCCGGTATTCACGTTCAGAAATCCTAACCGTGCCAAGGAATCCGCCGCCATTTCGCGAACGGTTTCGTCTGAATCGCCGTGTAACATCCTCGCCATCTCGGTTCTTCGCGTATTCGCGGCACCTCTCACGTACCCTAAACACTCGATCGCTTTCGCCCTCACGCCGGCGTCCGGATCGCGCATCAACTCGCCCACGCACTCGGCGGTTTGAAACAACTTCAAATCGTCCGACCCATCTGTTTTTGGCTCGCACTGCTTCCCTTGCCACGATTTCTTCAACGTTTCGCAGAGTTGCTCGCGAATTTCGCAAATTTCGTCGTGCGCGTTGAACAAAATCAACTGCGTGTAATACGGCCTCGAATGAAACCCGAGTTTCGCGAACGCTTTCAGAGCGGCTAAGCGTACCGACCAGTGGCGTTTGTCTGTGCACGCTTTCGCTAATAAGACGAAGTCTTCCTTTTTCCGCGCGCAGTGTGCTAAGTATTCACACCCGGCGGATTTAATCCACGCCGGAACGTGATGGCCGCTTTGTAACGTTTTCTTGCCCACCAAGGCGGTCACGGCGTTGAAATCCACGCGATCAAAGACGTCTACTACTTTTTTGCTACTATAAATGCTATTATCATTATTACCTTCCTCTCCGATGATGATCGTTTTCGAGTACATCTTCAGTTCCATCTCTTCGACTCCAGTTCGTCGTCCTTGGCCTAAGAAATTCGCGACGACGATATCGTTGTTGTCCCCCCCCGCGTTACCGTCCGCCTTTTCAGCGCCAACCCCTACGCCGCCTCCACCACCACCACCACCCACTAATAATCCATACTTCCGTCTCTTTTGCTCCAACAACTTCGGCATTAAAAACGTCAACACTCTCAAACTCCCGCCGCACGCCAACGTCCCTTGACTGTCCCCAACCGACGTCCCTTTTTCCACGTACCTCAACAAACTCTGAATATCTTCAATCGTAAAAAAGGAAGTCCCGTCGTCGTCTAAATCGTTATCTACATCGTCGCCGTTTTCTAAACCACCGTTCTTCTTCTTATCAGTCTCATTCTTAGTAGTAGTAGTAGTATTGTTTTTCTTCTTTTTCTTCTGTTTCTTCTTCTTCGCCAGCGAGGAGAGACAGGCGACCGAAGCGGTGTACAACTCTCTGTTCATATCTTTCGTCGTCTTCGCGTCGTTCGTCGCGCCGGGGCCTCCTGAATCTTCGACGATGTATAACTTCCCGATGCAAAACTTAACCACTTCATTGGTCAACTTTCCAAACAATACTCTTTCTTCGTTTTCCTTTTCCTCCTCTAAATCCTCCTCTTCGTCTTCTTCTTCAAAGAAGACGTTGATTTTCCCGCACGCGTCGAGCGCGAAAAGGACTCGTTTTAACAGTTGTTCTTTACTGAAATTACTCGTAGTACTCTCGTCGTCGTCAAGAAGAATCCTCATCCATTCTCGTATTGGGTGCACGCACATTTGCTCGTAGATGATGATGATGCTGTTATTCTTCTTCTCGTTATTCTCGCTTTTATTCGTAGTACTTCTCTCATTCATCCTTTGCAAAAGTGCGAAACACTTCGCGCGAATCAACGTTGAATTCGACGCATCCAACACCTCCGATGTCAACGCCTCTGACATCATCATCTCTTCTTCTTTGTTTTCTTCTTCAAACAGCAGCATTAACTCGTCCAACGCTTCCACGCGTGAATCGTCGTCCACGCGAGGTTTCGAGAACGCGATGTGTTTCATTTGAGAAGAATAAGAGTTTATGTTGGTAGTCATCTGAGCAGACACGTGATGGATTTTAATTGAGAGATTTTCGTCTCTCTCGTTTTTTTTTTTTCGTCTCTTGTGTGTTTTGAGAAAAAAGTCAAAATTTTAGTCAATCAGGCGCAAGTCTTTTCTTCAAAAACGTCTCAATTTTTTTTTCCCATTTTTCGCGCTCGTTAAGACTAAATACGCGAGAGAAAGAACCTCTCTTCTTCTTTCTCCGCGAGAGACGCAAAGAACGACTTTGAATGCATGAGTCGAAGAAGAAAGAATCCA
>Ga0209308_10001182_pt1 | contig 24911 bp, 20 predicted proteins | sample COGITO_mtgs_1204_3_FD_184806 | JGI IMG/M metagenome (GOLD analysis project Ga0209308, IMG submission 184806) | Pelagic marine microbial communities from North Sea - COGITO_mtgs_120405 (SPAdes) (version 2) | ecosystem: Environmental > Aquatic > Marine > Epipelagic ...
CGGCACGTTAACGGCGTTTGCCGACCGAAACACCGATTGCAGCCTTGCGGTAAATGCCGCGTCGGGCGGGTCGTTTGACCATAGCGCAAAAATACCGCCATCGGTCAGATGCTGTTGCAATTGTGTCAAGCCGTCAGGCTGGTAAAACCCGGCATGCGCTGGCGCAAGATGAAAATCAGGCGCATGGTCGATATCAAGCAAAATCGCGTCAAATTTCCGCGCTGGTTCAACCGGATCAAAACCGGTTTTGCCAGCCGCCATCTGGAAAAAATCGCCCTCGACAAACCGGCATTTCGGATCATCGTCGAGGCGTTTGCCAAGTGGGATCAGGCCGCTTTCATGCCAGCCAATCACCGGTGCTAGCTTTTCGACAATGATAAGGCTTTCGATGCGTGGGTCGTTCAATGCGGCATCGGCGGTAAAGCCCATGCCAAGCCCGCCGACAACAACCGATAAAGGCCGGTTATCGGCAATGGCACCAAGCCCATATTCGGCAAGCGCAACCTCGGATGTGGTGAAAAGATCGGACATCAGATGCTCGTCACCAAGCAGGATTTCCAGCACATCAACATCTAGCCGCAATTCGCGGCGGCGGCGCAATGAAATAGGGCCAATGGCGGTTGGCTGGTAATCCAGCTCCTCAAAAAAACGGCTCATCTTTGGTCTCTTTCACGATTGGCTTTTGGGCATTATCGGCTTGCGGGCATGATCATCGACATATGGTCTTATCATGAACTGCGCGGCACCCATGCGCCTTTGCGGGCGTGCGTGTCTGTCGCATTTCATTTTTCACATCTGCATGCTACGTAACAAAGCATGGAACCAACAAAACTACCAGCATCGCGCAAATTTGATGGAAACGGCGGCAATCTTCACACCAGCCCAGCCGTGGCAGCGCGTCAATTCTCCTTTGCGCTTTTGTGGCGCGGGATTTTGAAACAATGCCCGCAATGTGGTGTTGGGTCGCTTTTGGCCGGCTATTTAAAGCCAGAACCTTGCTGTTCGCATTGCGGTGAAGATTTTCGCCATATCAGCGCCGATGATGGCCCAGCTTGGTTAACGCTTTTGGTTGTTGGTCATGCGGTTGTGCCGCTGATGATTGTGCTTGGCCGCGATGCAACCATTTCGCCATGGCTTGCCATTCTCATTCTGGCGCTGGTAACGCTTGTTGGGGTGTATTTTGTTTTGCCCCGCGCCAAAGGTGCCTTTATCGCGCTTATCTGGATAACCGGTGCAACCGGACAGGATATGTTTATCGCCGATCAGGACCCGGCCGATAAACCAACGGATCGTTAAACAACCACCAGATAACCGCCATTTTGCCGATTTGACATCAGCCAATTTTTCAAAATATTTCAAAACCATGAATGCCATGTGACAGCGCCCAGCGCCTGTCGCCCGATTGCCTGTTGCCCAATCGCCGTCACAAATCCGGCTAGCTTGTGCTGGCCTTTGACGGTGTTTTGTCTTTTTGGTGAAAAAATCAGAAATAATTATATGATGATGAAAAAATCATTGAAATTTTCATTTTCTCTGTTCAGGGTATTACAGGCGGATATGGGGAAATGATGCTTATTGATCTGAAAAACACTGACAAGGCGGCGCAGCGGCAAAAGACGCTGCAAAAAGCGCCGTTGCGTTCAAGTGGTAAGATTGGCAGTGATATTCGGGCATTACGCCGGTCGCGCAACTGGACCTTAAACGACCTTGCCGAACAGCTTGACCGTTCGGTTGGCTGGCTGTCGCAGGTTGAGCGCAATGTGTCTGAACCCGCGCTTGACGATATTCGTAAAATTGCCGGTTTGTTTTCGCTGCCGGTCAGCTTTTTCTTTACCGATGCCGCTGTTAGTGATGAGGCCGCCTATATTGTTCGTGCTGGATCGCGGCGCATTATGAGTGACGCCCCAAAGGGGTTGGCGGAAAGCCTGTTATCGCCTGATTTGGGTGGTGCATTTGAAATTGTTCATTCGGTTTTTGCACCGGGGGCAGCATGCCCCGAGCCTTTTGTGCGTCCAACCGAAGAGGCAGGCTATGTTCTTGAAGGCAGTCTGGTGCTGTTTATTGATGGGGTTCGTTTCGAACTTTATCCGGGAGATAGTTTCCATTTTGCCGGCGAAGAAATCACCTGGATTAACGAGGGCAAGACCAATGCGGTCTTGATATGGGTTATTGCGCCGCCGGTTTATTAACATTGCGGCCGAGATGGAAAAAGTAGGCCAGAAATTTGGTCAAACCTTTGGAAAGAGATTTTGATATGACAACGCAAACCGTTGCTGGAAATGATACTGACCTAACGGCATCAGCCAAATTACCCGCCTCGGCGCGTGTGGTGGTGATTGGCGGCGGCGCTGTTGGCTGTTCGGTTTTATATCATCTTGCCGAAATGGGATGGACCGATTGTGTCTTGTTGGAAAAGAACGAGCTGACGTCAGGATCAACATGGCATGCGGCTGGCAATTGCCCTAATTTTGTCGGCTCATGGACGATGATGAAAATCCAGTCCTATTCAACCGCGCTATATCGCAAGCTTGGTGATCTTGTCGATTATCCGATGAATTATCATGTGACCGGCGCCATCCGGTTGGCGCATAGCCGCCAGCGTATGGAAGAATTCAGGCATGTGCAGGCAATGGGTCGGCATATGGGTGTTGAACTTGAAGAAATGTCAAATAGCGACATGCAGGCAATCTATCCATTTTTGGAAACGCATGATCTATATGGTGGTCAGTTTGACCCGCTGGATGGCGATATTGATCCGGCGCAATTGACCCAAGCCTTGGCCAAAGGCGCGCGCGATCTTGGGGCAAAGATTGTTCGTTTTTGTCCGGTGACGGCGGTTGAATGGCTTGGCGATGAATGGAAAATCACCACGCCAAATGGCCAAATCAGGGCTGAATATGTGGTAAATGCGGCTGGCTATCGGGCTGGTGAGCTTGGCAAGATGTTTGGTCGTGATGTGCCGTGCGTGTCATTGGCGCATCAATATTTGATCACCGAGCCAATCGCCGAATTGACCGCGCGCGATGAAAAGCTGCCGCTGCTGCGTGACCCTGATAGTTCTTATTATTTGCGTCAGGAAAAAGATGGATTGCTTCTTGGCCCTTATGAAAAAAACTGTCGGGCGCATTGGCTGTCTTCTGATGATCCGATGCCAGATGATTTTTCGTTCCAGCTATATAATGACGATCTGGAACGGCTGGAATGGTATATTGAAGATGCCTGCGCACGCGTGCCACTTCTTGGCACGGCCGGAATCACGCGGGTGGTCAATGGCCCCATCCCCTACACGCCAGATGGATTGCCATTAATTGGGCCGATGCCAGGCGTGCCAAATGCGTTTGAGGCTTGTGTCTTTACCTTTGGCATTGTTCAGGCGGGCGGTGCTGGCAAGCTGTTGGCGGAAATCATCATTGAAGGCGAGGCGGAAAGCGACAGTTGGGCTGTTGATCCGCGCCGCTTTACCGATCATGTTGATACCGCCTATACCGCGGCAAAAGCCATTGAAACATACAGCCATGAATATGCGATGCATTTCCCGCAAATTCAGTGGCCAGCTGGTCGCAAATCAAAATATTCGCCGCTTTATGACAGGTTGGCGGCAGCGGGTGCCGAATTTGGCAGCTATGGCGGCTGGGAACGCGCTGACTGGTTTCCGGCAAATGCGGCGGATCGCCGTCCGGCTAATAGTTATGATCGCCAACATTGGTTTGATGCGGTTGGCGGTGAATGTCGCCATGTTGCGGCACATGCTGGCATTCTCGAACTAACCGGATTTTCGAGATTTCATGTCACTGGCGTTGGTGCCGATCAATGGCTGACCACGCGAATTACCGGCAATATGCCGCGTGTTGGGCGCATCGGGTTGGCATATTTCGCCTCGCCAAAAGGCAAGATCCTGACTGAGATGACGGTGACACGTCTTGCCGAAAATGACTTTTGGCTGATGACTGGTGCGGGTGCCTATTGGCATGATCGTGATTTGTTGATTGCAAGCCTGCCAGCCGGTGGTTCGGTGACGATAAATGACGTTACGCGCAATTTGGCAACCTTGCTTGTGACCGGGCCAAAAGCACCGGCAATTCTGGCTGATATGACGGGGCAATCAATGACGCATGATGATTTTGCGTGGCTTAGCCACCGCAATATTGATCTTGCTAATTGTCAGGCAAATGTCATTAGGGTGTCTTTTGCCGGCGAAGCCGGATTTGAAATTCATTGCCAGATGAATGATGTTGTTAGGGTTTATGATGCGGTTATGGCGGCTGGTGCCGCGCATCAATTACGCCCCTTTGGGATGCTTGCCCTTGATTCAATGCGATTGGAAAAAGGTTATCGCTCATGGAAAGCAGATTTGACGTCTGACTATACGATGCTTGAATCTGGCCTTGGTCGCTGGGTGAATTTCAACAAGGATGATTTCGTTGGCCGCGCCGCATTGCAGGCTGAAAAACAGGCTGGCAGCCAGCGTGAATTTGTCACCCTTACGCTTGATGATCCCAATGATGGTGCTCCCTTTGGCGAGGCGGTTTATCTCAGCAATGTTTCAATCGATGGCGTTGACGCCGGACTGGTTGTGTCAGCTGGCTATGGGCACCGCGTTGGCGCTTCAATCGCGATGGCTGTTGTCGATCGTCAGGCCTTGGCAAAGGCAAAGGATATTTCGGTTCTGGTGTTGGGGCGTAAACGCCGCGCCACTGTGGTCGAGGGCAATGTTTTATATGATCCTGAAAATGCAAAGATGAAGGTGTAGCTAATGCAGATCCCTTCAAAGGCGCGTGCCGTAATCATTGGTGGCGGTGTTATTGGCTGCTCGATTGCCTATCATCTTGGAAAATTGGGGTGGAAGGATGTTGTGCTGCTGGAACGCAAACAGCTTACCTGCGGCACCACATGGCATGCGGCAGGCTTGATTGCCCAGCTTCGCGCAACGCAAAATATGACGCGGCTTGCCAAATATTCACAAGAGCTCTATTTCGGCCTTGAGGCTGAAACCGGTGTTGCCACCGGCTTTAAACGCAACGGATCAATCACGGTGGCGCTCACCGATGAGCGCATGGAAGAGCTGCGCCGGTCGGCAGCGATGGCCCGCGCTTTTGGTGTTGAGATTGACGAAATTACCCCTGGCGATATTGCCGGTCGCTATCCGGGGCTGGTAACAGGCGATGTTGTTGGCGGTGTGTGGTTGTCAAAGGACGGGCAGGCAGATCCGGTCAATATCACCCAAGCATTGGCGAAGGGGGCGCGCAATTTCGGCGCGTCAATTTTGCAAGGGGTCAAGGTTACGGCAATCCAGCAGGCCAATGGCCGCGTCACGGGTGTTGAAACTGATCATGGGCTGATTGCGGCTGACTATGTGGTGAATGCTGGTGGCATGTGGGGCCGGGAAATTGGCGCGATGGCAGATGTTGCGGTGCCGCTTCATGCTTGTGAGCATTTCTATATTGTGACCGAAGCCATGCCCGATCTTGCGGCCAATCTGCCGGTATTGCGCGTTCCTGATGAATGCGCCTATTACAAAGAAGATGCTGGTAAAATTCTGCTTGGGGCGTTTGAACCAAATTCAAAACCATGGGGCATGAACGGCATTCCCGAAGATTTTGAATTTGATTCATTGCCCGAAGATTTCGACCATTTCGAGCCAATTCTTGAGCGCGCTGTCGAACGTTTCCCGCTATTGGCATCGGCGGGCATTCAAACATTTTTCAACGGGCCAGAGAGCTTTACGCCGGATGATCGCTATATTCTTGGCGAGGCACCCGAGCTTGATAATTTTTACGTTGCTGCCGGATTTAACTCAATTGGCATTCAATCGGCTGGTGGTGCGGGTATGGTTCTTGCCGATTGGATGGATCGGGGGCGGCAACCAATTGACCTTTGGGATGTTGATATTCGGCGGATGCAGCCATTTCAGGCCAATCGAAGCTATTTGCAGACACGCGTATCAGAAACGCTAGGGCTGCTCTATGCCGATCATTTCCCCTATCGCCAATTTGCGTCGGCGCGTGGTGTTCGGCGGTCACCAATTCATAGCTATCTTGAGGCCGAGGGCGCATGTTTTGGCGAGGTTGCCGGATGGGAACGCGCCAATTGGTTTTTGCCGAAATCCGAAAAGGAAAAGGGCAAAAAAGCCGAATATGAATATAGCTGGCGTCGGCAGAACTGGTTTGACTATAGCGCGGCTGAACATATGGCGGTTCGGCAAAAGGTGGGGATGTTTGACATGTCCAGCTTTGGCAAGATCAAATTGATTGGCCGCGATGCCGAGGCGGTGCTGCAAATCATTGCGGCAAATGATGTTGCGGTTCCGGTTGGGAAAATCGTCTATACGCAATTCTTGAATGATGATGGTCATATCGAAGCTGATGTAACTGTAACGCGTCTTGGCCTCGAAGAATTTTTGATTGTGACACCGGCAGCGACAATCAGACGTGACCTTCATTGGATCAATGGCCATATTCCCGATAATGCGCATGCCATTGCCATTGACGTTACCGTGTCGGAATCGGTTTTGGTGGTCATGGGGCCAGAGGCGCGATCTTTTCTCCAGCCGATGATCCCGCAAAGCCTTGCCAATGATGATTTTGCCTTTGGCACGATGCAGCAAATTGAAATTGGCCATGCTGTTGCCCGCGCGCACCGTGTTACCTATGTTGGCGAGCTTGGTTGGGAGCTGTATGTATCTGCCGATATGTCAGCGCATGTTTTCGAGGCGATTGCCGAGCGTCGCAATGACCACCCGATTGCCATGTGCGGCCTTCACGCGCTTGATAGTTGCCGTGTTGAAAAAGGCTTTCGCCATTTTGGTCATGATATTTCGAGTGAAGATCATGTTCTTGAAGCTGGTCTTGGATTTGCCGTTAAGGAAAATAAGACGCCAAGCAAATTCGGCAGCATGATCGGCGCTGATGCGGTTGCGGCCAAACGTAATGATGGCCTGTCGCAAAGATTGATGCAGTTCCGCCTGACCAACCCTGATCCGCTGCTTTATCACAATGAAGCTATTTACCGTGATGGCGCGCTGATTGGTTATCTGACAAGCGGTAATTATGGTCATTATCTTGGCGGTGCAATCGGGCTTGGCTATGTCAAATGCAACAGCATTGGCGAAACTGCCGAAGCACAGTTAAACGCCCATTACCAGATTGATGTTGCCGGTAAATTAGTCAATGCCGAAGTGAGTTTGCGTCCCCTGTATGATCCAAAGGCCCTAAAGGTCAAATTGTAAGTCAGTTTAAATGACAAGTCAGGTTAAAATATAAGTCAGATAGAACCATAAATATGGCCCCTTTTTAAGGAGATCATGCTGATGATCCAGAATAGATTGATCGCGTATTCGTCACGGCGCAGCGGTGGCCGGGAGGCAAGACGTAACCTGCGTTCAGCACCATTGGCCGAGGATTTGCGGCCAATACGCGCTGGGCTTGAAGGGGGGAATTTTAAACCTTTGAATGCGGCGGCTGTCCAGGCGGTTGATGCAGCCGTTTATCAGATTTTGGAAGAAATTGGCCTCAGCCAAGCGCCAGATTCAGGCGTGAAATATATGACGGATGCTGGTGCCATTCTTGGTGATGATGGCCGTCTTCGTTTCCCGCGGGGATTGGTCGAACATACGCTTGCCAAATGCGCCCGTAATATCACGCTTCATGGGCAAACCCCGAAACATGATCTGCTGTTATCAGGATCGCGTGTTCATTACGGCACTGCGGGTGCGGCGGTTCATGTTGTTGATGTTGCCAAGAATGAATATCGCGAATCCTACCTTGCCGATATTTATGATGCGGCACGGATTGTCGAGCAGATGGATAATATCCATTTCTTTCAGCGTCCGATGGTTGCGCGCGATATTCCCGATCCGGCTGATCTGGATTTCAATACGGTCTATGCGGCGGTCAAGGGAACAACAAAACATGTTGGCGTCAGCTTTACCGAAGCTGAATTTATGAAACCGGTTTTTGAAATGCTACATAGCGTTGCTGGCGGCGAAGATAAATGGCGGGCGCGTCCATTCGTATCGAACAGCAATTGCTTTGTCGTGCCGCCACTTCGGTTTGCCACCGAATCCTGTTTGGTCATGGAAGAGGCGGTGCATAATGGCATGCCGGTTTTGTTGCTTTCGGCAGGGCAAGCAGGCGCAACAGCACCAGCCAGCATTGCCGGTGCGGTGGCGCAGGCCTTGTCTGAGGTGATTGCCGGATTGATCTATGTCAATGCGATGAAACCCGGACATCCCTGCATTTGTGGAACATGGCCATTTGTTTCAGATTTGCGAACCGGCGCAATGTCGGGTGGATCGGGTGAACAGGGGTTATTGACCGCTGCCTGCGCGCAAATGCTGCAATATTATGATTTGCCGGGTGGTGCTGCTGCCGGTATGGCCGATGCCAAAATGCCAGACGCGCAATCTGGCTATGAAAAAGGCAGCACGCTTGTCATGGCGGGGCTGTCTGGGCTTAACATGGTCTATGAGGCCGCTGGCATGCATGCGTCACTGCTTGGCTTTTGTCTTGATAGTCTGATTATCGACAATGATATGTTGGGGCAATGTTTGCGCTGTGTTCGCGGCATTGAGGTGAATGAACAAACCTTGGCCGTTCAAGTGATGAAGGACATTTGCATGGGCGGCCCTGGCCATTATCTTGGCCATGACCAGACGATCAATCTGATGCAAACCGAATATGTCTATCCAGCAATTGCCGACCGTTCTAGCCCAAAGGAATGGGAAGAGCTTGGCAAACCAAATCTGCTTGAGGTGGCGCGGCAACGCAAAGAAGATATCCTGGCCAATTCACATCCAAGCCATATTTCCGATGCGCTTGATGCCGAATTGAGGGCGCGTTTCAAAATTCTGCTCTAGCCGGTTTTTGCCTCCTTTAGGCGGCTTGGCATAACAGGTCTAGTTGCGAACTGGTGCGCCATCATCCAGCATGGCACTGATGCGGGCGTGGGTTTCGGGCGTTTTTGCCAGCCGGATAAAGGCGGCTCTTTCGCGGGCGAATAACCCATCTTCATCAATCAGACTGTCCTCATCGGGGCTTTGCACCATGATTGTGGCAATCTGCATAGCAACGGTTTTGTCATGTAACATGAAATCGCCGCGATCAACGCCATCTTGCATAAAGCCTGCCATTTTTTCAGCAAGTGCTGCAGGTGCCAATTCGGCTTTTGGTGGTTTTGGTGGCGTATATGAGGCGGCCATTTTGGTAACAAGTTGGATTGCGCGTGGCAATAGCCGGTCACGGTTCATCACAGTTTCATCATGGTCTTGCCGGAAATATTGCATGCGTGACGCAAGCTCCGGCGATGATCCGGTGGCGGCATACCCTAGATTCATCCATGCGTTCCATGCGGCCTGTTCCCAATCACCAAGATGGGCATACCAGCGTAAATAGCTTTCCTTGACCCCGCCGCCACTTGGCACAACGCCAACCGCCGCTTCGACAAGACCAAGAACCGAATTGGTATGAACGACAAGCTTGTCACAATGCGCCAGCACCTCAAATCCGCCACCAGCGGCAAGACCGGACGGCGCGCCAACAACTGGAACGGGGGCATATTTCAAAGCGGCAACAGCCGTCTGGAACCGCAAAAGAAAACCGTCAATTTCATCCCATTGACCCGCCTCGATCATGCGGCGAAACGCATTTAGGTCAACACCAGCCGAAAAATGCTGTGCGTCATTATGGATGATGATCCCCACCCCATGATCCTTGGCAGCGGCAGCAACAATTTCCATCGAAGCATCGGTTAGCGCATTGGCTTTGGAATGAAATTCGACAAGCCGTAAATTGCCATCAAGCGCAAAAAGGCTGGCAGCGTCATTTGTCAAAATCGGATGAAGGGTGCGCCGCGTCATATGAAAGCGCATCACGCCTTCGGGTAAATTGACCGGCTGGCGGGCGCCATCAGCATGGCGAACCATCAAGCTGCCTGCCTGAACGCTGTAATTGGGCGCGCCATCTTCCAGAAATGCTGGCACCGTCAAACCACATTCATCAAGAAGCGCGGCAAAACGCTGCGGGCCAATGGCGTCAATCATTTCAAACGGGCCACGTTGCCAATTAAAGCCAAGCTTCATCGCATCGTCAATATCCTGCGGTGTTGTTGTCACCGATGGCACAAGGCTTGCTGCATAATGCAAAATCCGGCCAAGGACACGGCGGCAGAATCTGGCCTGACCATCATGTCCATCAAGAAGCATGAACAAAGGTTCATCCTGACGGGCAACGGCTTCGGCGGCGGCAATCGCTGCGGCGGGAAGCTTTGTTTTGGCAGGTTTTAAGGGCGGCATGCCAGTGCCATCAAAACCGGCAAATTGCCGTGCCATGCGCTTGGTGCCATCCAAACAGTAAAAACCGCCTTTGCCCTTATCACCGGTAAAGCCAGCCGCAATCATCGCGGCAATGGCTGGGTTGGCAGCGCCAACCGCGTGAAACATATCATCGGCAGGCAAAATATTGCCAAGTGAGACAACAACGTCGGCCATAAGGTCAATGCCGATCAAATCATAAAGACCAAAGACGCCTGTTTTTGGAATGCCCATTGGCCGCCCGAACAATGCATCAGCATCTTCAATGGCAAGATTGCATTTCAAGGTTTCGTCAATGCCAACCTGAAGCGCAAACACCCCAACACGATTGCCAAGAAAGCCCGGTGTATCGGCGCAGCGAACAACCCCCTTGCCAAGAACACGGTCATTGAAATCGGCAAGGCGATCAATAACATCACTGGCCGTCTCACTGCCGCGAACAAGTTCGAGAAGCCGCATATAGCGAACCGGATTAAAATAATGGGTGATGGCGAAACGCTGGCGAAACGCGCTTGGCATATCCTCGATAAGAAGCTTGATCGGGATGGTTGATGTGTTCGAGCTAACAATACAGTCAGCGCCGATAACCGCATCAAGACGGCGATAGAGCGCTTTTTTGATATCCAGCCGTTCAACAACGGCCTCGATGATCCAGTCGCAATTGGCCAGCTTTTCAAAATCATCATCAATAACGCCAGTGGTAATGCGCGCAATGTTCTTTTTTGACATCAATTGTGGCGGGTCGGATGCCAAAAGCCGGTCAATGGCGTTTTCGGCCGGTGTTTTTTCACCCGCCGATTTGGCGCCAAGATCAAGCAGTAAAATATCATGACCAGCATTGGCAATCTGTGCGGCGATGCCGCTTCCCATTGTGCCAGCGCCAATCACGGCAATATTACGAAAATTTGCAGCGCTCATGTGATCATCCTTTAAAATAGCGGCCTGTTGTCAGGTTCTTGTTATCTAGCTGGCCAGAAAGCGGCGAAGCGCGTCATTGACTTCGGCTGGCCGTTCGGCTGGCAACATATGGCCGGCGCCATCCATGATGACGCGTTCACTATTGACCAGACTATCAGCCATTGCATTGCCAAATTTTACCGGCGTCATCCGGTCAGATGCGGCCAAAATACACAAGGCGGGCTGGGTGATTTTTGCCGCTGCGGCTTTGCCACCATTGTAATTATTGCAAGCTGTCAAATCATTGCGAAGGGCATCGGCATGATTGCTTGCCATCAACCGGTTTCCATAACCAAGAAACGAATGGCCAGGCTGGGTATTGTCATGCATATGCGCCATTGGCCCATGTCCCCAGCTTGTCATCACGCTAATGGCCTTGCCAAGAGCCTTGTCTGACATTGTCAAAAGCTGATCATTCACCGGAATGGTCAAGGCACCAGCAATCAGGCCAAGGCGCGAGACACGGTCTGAATAGCGCGCGGCGGCATCAATGGCGACAAGACAGCCTTGGGAATGGCCAACAAGGCAGGCCGTTTTCACATCCAGACTATCAAGAAGGGCGATCACCCAATCAGCCATATCTTCGATAGATTCCAATGGCGTGCCGTTAGACAAGCCGTGGCCTGGAAAATCAGGAGCCAGAATCTGATAGCCGCGATAGGCAAAATACCGGCTTTGCAGAACCCATGTCAAATGGTTCTGGCCGCTGCCATGAAGCAAAACAAGTGCCTCGCCATCATTGACAAAGGATCGCCCGCCAGTGGCGATATGGATTTGTGTGTCGAATAGCTGATGTTTCATCGTGACTGCCCCTTGATCGACCGTGCGGTTAGTCTTTGGTCTTGGCAAATTTGGCGGCTGCCCGAAATCCCATTTCGAAATCAGCTTTGATATCGTCGAAATCTTCCAGCCCAACCGATAGGCGAATCATATCATCGGACAGGCCGCCTTCGATCATCGCTTCGGCGGAAATATGCGAATGTGTTGTGCTTGCCGGATGTATCACCAGCGTTTTGGCATCACCAACATTGGCAAGATGCGACGCCAATTCGACTGATTCAATAAAGATGCGTCCGGCATCGCGCCCACCCTTAAGGCCGAATACAATGATCGAGCCTGCACCGCGTGGCATCATGCGTTTTGCCAATTCATGCCCCGGATGATCGGCAAGGTTAGGATGGCGTACCCAAGCCACCGCATCATGGGCGCATAAAAATTCTAGCATCTTGGCAGTGTTATCCATATGACGCTGCATCCGTAACGGCAGGGTTTCCATGCCTTGCAAAATATGAAAGGCATTTGTCGGCGAAAGTGACGGGCCAAAATTATACATGCCTTCGGCGCGGAATTTTGCGGTAAAAGCAGCGGGGCCAAACTCTTCGTAGAAATTAATGCCATCCATCGCGTAATGTGGGCCTGCAATGGTGGGGAATTTGTCATTCTGCCCCCAATCGAAATTACCGCCATCAACCACCGCCCCACCAATAGCAACGCCGTGACCGCCAATCCATTTGGTCAATGAATGAATGATCAGATTGGCGCCAAGCTCAAAAGGTTTTAACAGCCAAGGGGTGTTGAATGTGCAATCAAGCATCAATGGAATGCCAGCCTTGGCGGCAATTTTCCCGACGGCTTCGACATCCATGATATCGAGACCCGGATTGCCAATCACCTCGCCGAAAATCAGTTTAGTATTGGGTTGGATGGCCTTTTCGATGCGCGCAAGATCAGACGGGTCAATAAAGCTTGTGGTGATGCCAAAACGCGTAAGCGTGTTTTCCAGAAGATTGATATTGGCACCATACATGCGCGATGATGAAACAATATGATCGCCTTGTGAACATAGCACCAAAAGCGCGGTTGAAAGCGCCGCCATGCCCGATGCGGTTGCCGTTGCTGCAACTCCGCCTTCAAGCGCGGCAATACGCTGTTCCAGAACTGCAACAGTCGGATTTGAGATGCGCGTATAAAGATGGCCGCCAAGTTCTTGGTTGTAAAGCGCGGCTGCATGCTCGGTATTTTGAAACACATAGGATGTTGTCTGATGGATTGGCACTGCGCGTGAACCATGACGTTCGTCAGGCACATGACCCGCATGCAGGCTCAACGTGTCAAATTTATAGTCACCGGTCATCTCAAGCCGCCTTTTTTGATGTTTCAATCCATTCTTTCTGCCCGCTTCGGCAAGCCAAGTCAATTAGGGCAAGCTAGTCAAGTCATCACCAATGGATTATATCGAGAACTGGCTCATGCCGAAACCAGCAATGGCAAAAACCAGATGACGCGCGGACTGTTTTTGACGATTAACCAGGGTAAAAATACTCAATCCCGTCTTCGGTCTGAATTTGCATTTCATTGCGAGCAACAAGATGGTTTAGATGCGCGCGTGCCTCGCAGCTAGCAAAAAATAATTCATGGTCGGTAAGATCAAAGGTAAAAAGCGCATGCATAGCACCTGCCGTTGTAATTGGCCCATTGGCTGCGGCGCCGCGTAATAAATCAAGTCGTTTGTCATGATGTTCAATCAGATCAACCGCCCGAACGCCGCCGCCAAAATAGGGCCAGTCGTGCCCCGGAATAATTAACCAGTCATTAGTCAGATGGCGCATCTGATCGAGATAGCTGTAATAATGCCCGAGCATATCAATCTCGATAGAACGAAGGCTGACCGAAATATTTGGCGAGATGCGGGGCAATAGAAAGTCAACGCAGATATGTAGCTTTCGGCCATGATCAGACAGGCTCATGTGGCCTGGTGAATGACCAGTATCAAAGCGCGGTGTCCAGATTCCTGATTTGCTGTGAAAGCGGTGATCGGTATCAATGATTGTGACATCCGGAAGGTCGCCAGATAATTTGCGGAAATAATTGCCCTGTGAGCGGATGTGATCGATAACGTCGCCATCTAGCCCAAAACGAGCATAGGTATTGCCCATGATCGTGCCATATACGTCATCAGATTGGGCAAGGCTCCAGCTTGCCTGTGCATGTTCAATCGCGCCCATATAGATCGGGGCGCCAGTGATCGCCGCCAGCGCGCCAGCATAGCCAACATGATCAGCATGATAATGTGATACAATAATGCCAATTACCGGCTGACCAGCTAAAGGCCCTGTCAGCATCACCTGCCACTGATCAGCAATGCCTTGACTTTGAATGCCGCAATCAAGAAGCAGCCAACCATCTTCAGTGTCAAAGGCGTAAAGATTGATATGGTTTAACCGAAATGGAAGAGCAAAACGCATCCAGTAAAGATCATCAGCAAGCGGTACCATTTCACCAGCTTCCGGTGGATTTATTGCAACAGGGGTCATTGATGGGTTTGGCATGTTTGGCATGTGCGTTACTCTTGTGAGGCCAGAATGGCCCAAAAATGATGAAACAAGGGTTAGGTAATTACTGGATAGAGGTCAAAAAAACAGACCTTATAATACAGGGGTGATTAATAGCCTTCCAACGATTCAGAATTAGCTGCCAGCAAAATCATGCTGGCGCCAAGCCTCATAAATCACGATCGAGACGGCATTGGCAAGATTTAAGCGACCGGTTATTTGCCACCATCGGCAAACGTAATTTATGATCTGATACCATGTGGGCATGAATATCGGCTGGCAGCCCCGAGGTTTCCGAGCCAAATAGAAAAGCATCGCCCGGGGCAAAGGCGCGTTCAAATATTGTATCTTTACCCTTTGTGGTAATGGCAAAAAGCCGCGGCTGGTCAAGCCAGTCCAAGCAGGCCGCCAGATCATCATGAATATGTACATCGCTTAGGGCGTGATAATCCAGCCCCGCACGCCGACATGATTTTTCGTCAAGCTTAAAACCAAGCGGTTGGACCAAATGCAGGCGATTGCCGCTATTTGCCGTGAGTCGGATGATATTACCGGTATTTGGTGGAATTTGTGGCGCAAATAAAATGATTTCAAACATCAATTACAATGCCTTGGAAAATAGGGGTGGTTTAATCAGGCGCTTGGCGATGCTGATCAAATGCGATGCGGGGCAATGCGATTACCATTCAACCAAAAACAGCCAGCCATAGGAAACGATCACCGCTGGCACGGCGGAATAAAGGGTTGCCACTACCGCCACTTTTGGGGCAATCGCAATAGCTGGAAACAGCGCATCACCATCATTGCTAAGGGCATTTCCGATCTGCGCCGATAAAGGCAGAATGCCAGCAAGATACATTGTCGTTACCAAAACCTGCGGTCCACATCCGGGTAAAAAGCCAATCAAAATCGCGATCATTGGGGTGAAAAGCGTAAAGCCGCTAAAGATCTGTTTCAGGTCAATCTCAAAGAAATAGACCGACAAATCAAAAACCAGATAGGCGCCGATCACCCAGACCGTCACAAAATTGGTGTCGGCAATGGTGCGCCGAAGGATCGTTCCACTTGATGAAAAGGCGGTATCACCACGAATGCCAAATCGTGGTGCCAGCCGCATGGTAACAGCCAATACGCCGCCAAGAACGCCAAGAAGGCTTGCTGGCTTATCAAGATAATCGCTTGCAAACAAGGCATCAACATCGACCTGAAAGGCAACAAGCGCGGCAAGAACCAGCCCGGGAAGCATGATGATTAACCAGACGCGGTCTAGCCATGGCGTGCTGGCATCTTCGTTCACATGGTCGACATCCTGCCCGTTACCAAGCGAACCACGCAAAAAATCACGGCCATGAATATAATTGACGATCCAGCCGCTTAATGTGCCAACAACAAACCCAAGCACAAGCATCGCAAGACCGACAAGGGGTTCCTGTGCAATCAAAAGAAAAGCGGCGTCGCCCATTGTCGCGGTCAAAACCGCAACAACACTGCCAAAACTTAAGCGGCCCGATACATATTGCGTCACCACAATAATGGCCCCACCACAGCCGGGAAGCGCGCCAAGCGCAGCGGCAGCAGGGACTTGCCAGAACGTCGCCTTGCGGAGCAGCGCTGCAGCATCAATATTTAAAACTCGTTCAATGCCATAGAAAATAAAAAATGTGCCAGCAACAAAGGTGCTGACTTGGATATAGGCATCGGCAATCGCCTTGAACAGAATGTCATTAAAATCAGATTCGACATGCATCATCACATAGCCAGCTAGGAGAACTGGAAATAGAATTAATAGACTATGAAATGCAATCGCAGGGCCGCGTGGCCCCCCTGTTGCGGGCTGTGCGTTTGCCAATGGTGACAAGTTCTGATCCATGACATAAACTTAGCATCTTCTAACTTTGATCACAACGGCTAATATTACGATCAATGCTAACTTGCCCGATATGTAAATTTGGTGCGATGCTGACATTCTGATATCGTTACATCTAGCATCGCTAGATCCGATTTTTGGGGGATCCAAGATGGCATATCGCCAAGATAATCAATTGCAATTTAACGCTCCAATTCTGTTATTTGGTGCCGCACCAATCGCTGAGTCATTGCTATCTTGTCTTGATCGTTGTCAAAACTGGCCGGTTCTGGCGGCTGATGGGGGTGTTAGCACGGCTTTATCATTTGGTTTCTGTCCACAAGCAGTGATTGGCGATATGGATTCGACAAATGATCTTGATCAGTTGCCAAATGATATTTGCCAGATAAAACTGTCTAGACAAGATGACACTGATTTTGAAAAATCGCTTGAATTGATTTCTGCACCTTTGATCATTGGCATTGGCTTTCTTGATGGCCGGTTTGATCATTCCTTGGCGGCGCTTGATGCGCTGGCGCGATTGCCGCATGACCGGCCGGTTTTATTGGTTGGTAGTGATGATGTTTTATTGCGTTTGCGTGGTGATTTTGAAATGACATTGCCGCTGACAAGCCGGTTTTCGGTTTGGCCGCTTGGCACCCAGCATTTTTTGCGCTCGCGCGGCCTGGAATGGCCGTTGGATGACGTCACGATGGCGTTTGGCAAACGTACCGGAACCTCGAATCGGGTGAATGGCACGCCAGTTTCGATCGCGGCTGGCGCTGGTGATGGCTATGTGGTGATGGCACCTTTTGCGACATTTGATGCGATGCTCGATGCGGCGATAGCAATGGTGGGCCTGTCGGTCTGAATTTGCGGCAGGGGTGAAAAATCAATCAATTGTCAGTCTTGCCCTGAACTAGATTATGTTCAAGATAGCCATGTTTGAATTTGGATGTGTCGTTATTGCTTTGTTTGAAGGCTCGCCCTATAGTTTGGCACTATATATTTTACCGGCAGGAGACGATTAATGCATAAATTCGTGTCATCGACTAGAGCAGTGATGCGCCATCATGTGCTGACAGATGCTATTTTTTTTGGCCCCTTTGCAGCAAAAACAATGTCTGCGCCTGTGGCAAAGGCTTTTCTGATTGTGGTTGGTAGCCTGCTTTTGGCGGTGTCAGCACAAATTAAAATTCCATTTTATCCAGTGCCGGTAACAGGGCAAACATTAGTTGTTCTATTGATTGGCATGACCTATGGTCCACTTCTTGGTGGGGCAACGGTTGCGGCTTATCTGCTTCAAGGGGCGATGGGTTTACCTGTTTTTGCTGGCGCTGCTGTTGGCATGGCCGCATTGGTTGGGCCAACAGGTGGTTATCTTGCAGGCTTTCTAGTCGCAGCGGTTATTATGGGTATTTTAGCCGAACGCGGCATGGGTCGCTCGGTCATTAGCACGGTGATTGCGATGATGATTGGCAATGCTGTGATCTATGCAATGGGCGTATCATGGCTAACAAGCTTCATTGGCATGGAAAAAGCGTTGATGTTTGGTATGGCCAAGTTCTTGTATGGTGATGCGCTAAAGCTGGTGATTGCTGCTTGTTTGATGCCGGTAGCATGGCGGTTTGTGAAATCTGCGCAGAAATAGCAAGAAGTTGCCACTGGCCCCGTTTCTGGTTAACCGCTAGTCGATCAATAAATCTCAATGCCACGCTCCAGCATTTGCTGGAGCGTTTTTTAGTGCTACCGGCTTAAATGCTCGTCAAATATTGATTGTCATTTGCTGGGTGGTCAAATGGCATTGGCGCATTACCAAGCGTTTCAAATTCTTCCAGCACATCAGCAATATCAAGAACCTCGGCCTCACCGGATGCTTCGATGATTTCAAGAAGGCGTTCTTCTGGTGATTCGCCCTCATGATGCAAAATCGTGACGGCGATGACGGCAGCGATGCTGCTTGTCACGACATTATCTACATTGTTGGCAGGCCTTACGAAAGGAATGACGCGGCAATCTTGCCGTGGGTCATGATCGGTCATGCGCATGACAATACTCCATTGACGAAGGGGCGTTATAGGGATGAATTAAGGTCAAGTTATGGTTTGGGCGCTGATCACGCCGGAAATCAACAGATTGATATAACCATACTTGTTTCATACGAGATATAGTGTGTCTTTATTTTTCTTTTGGGGAAAGTGAAAAATGAAAAAAACCACAAACTATAACAAAATTTTTGCACTGCAAGATAGACCGGCACGAGACCGATTGGCGTAACGCCTCGTTTCTTGTGCAGGTCTCGGTCTAGCTGTTGCAGGCGGTTGGCTATTTAGTCTCATCAAGCACTTTGCGCGCCGTTCGCATACATTCCAGCGCCTGCGGCACGCCGCAATAAATGCCGATGACATGGATGATCGCGCGCAATTCTTCGCGTGTGACACCGTTCTTGATTGCGCCACGGCAATGTAATTCCCATTCTGTCATTTTGCCAAGCGCACCAATCATGCTGAGATTCATCATTGACCTTGTCTTGACGTCAATCGCCTCATCACCCCAACCAAAGCCCCAGCACCAAGCGGTCATGGCCTCTTGAAAGGGGCGTGAAAAATCATCAGCACCATCAAGCGATTTTTGGACATATTCGGCACCAAGGGTTGCTTTGCGTTTTTCAAGGCCAGTTTCAAATAGATCTTTATCCATGGGTTTCCCATTCTGTTATCGAGGTTGGCGGCGCGAATCGGCCGCTTTTGTTTTGTGGGTCATTTTTGTCAGACCTGACAATCAATTGAGATTGTGGCCGATAGAGATTGCGGACAGTCGACCCGCCAGTCAATAGAGTTTTTCCATGGCAAAGCGGGTCATCTGATCAAATCATTAACTGTGGCTTCTTTATAAATCTGCGGCATTTAAATTAGTAAATTGGTGTAAACTTGAAGTCGGGCTATCATTGATTGCAAATTAGCAGGCAGGGCTTTTATTTTAAAAATTGCCTGCCCGTATTCGGTTCAATGTAATGTGGGAAGTGACTAAAGGGATAGGGTAAAGATGATTGAGGTGATTCCGGCAGTAACGTCAAGCCAAGCCAAAACTGGATCTGATGCAGGAACATCTGAAGGTAAAGTTGAACTATTGGCGGCTGCGGCAGATTTTTTTGCCGACCGGCTATTAACCCGCAAACAGCAAAAACGCCTAAGCTTTTTCATTGAATTCACCGCCAAGCCAGTGCGCGGGCCAATCAGCCTTGATATGCTTGCTGGTAAATCAGGCTTTTTTGGGTTTCGCCAGCCCCGCCTGTTCGAGATGACGGTGTCATCTGCTGCTGGCATGCAGGTAGCTTTAAATGCGGTTGCTGTTGAAATGGTTCATATCGCGCAGGTTATGAGCCGGCGGTTGGAGATATTTGCCAAAAAACGGAAAATAGGCGGGCAACGTGAAACAGCGTTAAAGGCGCGATGGCTTGGTAAACGCGCCATTTTTATCGATTCTTTGCCCCGCTCCGAACGAGCATGGGTAATCGAGGCTGACGTTACGTCTAAACAGCTTGTTGGTGAATTTCTGGCCTGGTCATCCGGCCGCATCCGATCGGTGCCAAGCCAACGTCCAAAAGGCAATAAAATCGGGCTTTATCGCGTTCGGTCAACAAAGATTGCGATGCCTGCTTCAAGCCAGATATGGAGTGACAAAGAAGAAGAAACAGTGATGGTGCCGTTGGTATTTGGCGCCGAATGGTTTTGTTCAACGCCAAACCAGAGAGAGGCAGCTCAGCAAAATTTCAGCTCAGATATCGTTCCGGCCGATTTTGCGCCGGTTGGTGCCGCCAGCGCAAACGGTCGCGCGCATTTGGATTATTCGGCAAATTATCTGGCAAATCAGCCGGTGGGGCATGGAGAAGATGCCCAAGCTCAAACCAAAGCACAGCAAATGGTACCAGCTCAGGCCGGGCAGAAACTTGCTTCGGCTGCGCCCATTGGCCCGCCGCAAATGGATGAATTTGCCATTTATGTGGAGGTGCCGTCACTTGGCACAATGCGGCAGCTGAATAGCGGCGCATTTCATGGCAAGCTGAATGATCTTTATGAACGCGGCTTAATTGCCCGCGAGTCCGCTCGCGCGGCGATGCGCCTTGCCGATGATCGTCGTCGCCAGCTCCGCTAGATCGCCTGATGCCGCTTGGTCAATTATTTGATGACGTTTGCGTTGCAAATGGATATGGTGCCAGCAACAAATTTTGGCTTGGTCGCGGCAAGCGCGTCAGCCGCTGATAACGGTTGTTAGAAAACAGGTTGAAACAAATGAATATCTTCAAAAGCGTCAAGGATGAAGTTCTGGTGCCAATCCATCCTGCTGGCTGGCCGTTTATTTTCCTGTTTATGCTTGTTTCGGCAATCATCACCTATTTCTGGGCAGGGTTCTTGCTTCCGGGCAGCCTTTTGTCGCTATGGTGCATTTATTTTTTCCGCAATCCAAAGCGCACAACGCCGGTAACCGATCATCTTGTCATCGCACCCGCTGATGGGCGGGTGTTATCAACTGGCATTGTGCCGGTGCCGGATGATCTTGATCTGCCAAAGGGCGAATGGCGGCGCATTTCAATTTTTATGAATGTGTTTGATGTTCATGTGAACCGCGCGCCGGTTGCCGGTAAAGTGATTGCCACATCCTATCACAAGGGTGCGTTTTTAAACGCCAGTCTGGATAAGGCGTCGGAACAGAATGAACGTCAGAATATGGTTCTTGAAATGGCATCGGGTCAGCCTGTTGGTGTTGTCCAGATTGCGGGGCTTGTTGCCCGCCGTATTTTGCTTGAAGCGGCGGTTGGCGATTATCTGAATATTGGCCAGCAATATGGCATTATCCGATTTGGAAGCCGTGTTGATGTATGGTTGCCAGCAACGACGCCGGTTTATGTTTTAGCAGGGCAAACAACAATTGCTGGTGAAACAACCCTTGCCGATCTGTCGGGTAAGACAGCCGAAATTACCGATGGGGTTTGCCGGTAATGAGCGAGCGTCTGCAAAAGAAAAAGCGTTTCAGGTCAGTTTCGATCTACTGGCTTTTGCCCAATATTTTGACAGTTGCCGGATTTGCCTCAGGCCTAACCGCTTTACGATTTGCGATGGATGGACGCTGGGCTGGGGTGATTATTTTGATCAGTGTTGCTGCGGTTTTCGATGCGCTTGATGGGCGCACGGCGCGCCGGTTTCAAACCTCAAGCGCCTTCGGTGCCGCGCTTGACAGCTTGTCTGATCTTGTTGTGTTTGGAGTTGTGCCGGCTTTATGTCTTTATATCTGGGCCTTGCAAGATGCTGGCACGATGGCGTGGTGGGCAACTTTATTCTATGCGGTTTCAATTGCGCTTCGACTGGCGCGGTTTGATTCTGAGCTGCCCGACCCGCCTGATTATGCCAAGGGTTATTTTACCGGTATTCCTGCACCTGCATCTGGTTTTCTTGTGTTATTGCCGATCGTCATTGATCTGCAATTCAATCTTGAAATTGTGCGTGATCCGAATTGGGTATCCGCTTGGTTGGTTCTGGTTGGTGCTGGCGCGGTTAGCGCGTTGCCAACCTTTGCTGGCAAGCGGTTGAAATTGCCAGTTGAATCAGTACTTCCAATTTTGGCGGGGATCGGGCTTCTTGGCGCTGCTGTGGTGACAGAGCCGTGGTTTACCTATATGGCGGTGGTGGCGATCTATACGCTTAGCCTGCCTTTATCGACATTGCAGTTCTTGCGTGAACGGCGGCAATATGAAGGAAGCAAAACCAGCTAGCGGCCAGCTTGGCGATCTTCTTGTGCGGCAATGCGTTCACGATGAAATAGATAGATACCGCATCCGACAATAATGCAAACGCCAAGAATTGTGCTTTTGGCGGGTAGGTCGCCAAACACCAGATAACCTAAAATCACCGATGAAATAATCTCGGTATATTGGAAAGGTGCCAGTACGCTTGCTGGTGCGTTATTGGCCGCCCAGACGATAAAGATATGGCCGATGGTGGCGACAATCCCCATGTAGATAATCCATTCAAATTGTTGTGCATTTGGTATGATGAAGCCAGTGCCGGCAAGATCGAACATCTGACCAATTAGCATGGTAGCACCAAGGGCGATTGTCGCTGTAATGCCAACAATGAACTGCATTTGAAACGGATGCGCTTTGCCAGCAAGGCGGCGGGTGATCGTAACATAGCCTGCCATAGCCAGCGCTGTTGCCAGCGGAAACAGGGCTGGCGCACCAAAAATCACGATGCTTGGCTGCAAAATCACCACCACCCCGAAAAGCCCGATGATGATTGCGATAATCCGCCTTTGTCGGATTTGCTCGCCCAGAAAAAGTGCTGATAGTGCGGTCAGGATCAATGGCTGCACGAAATAAATCGAAATGGCCTCGGCCATCGGCAAATGCTGAAGCGCGGCAAAGAAACAGACGGTGGCAATTGCCAACAGAATGCCGCGGGCAAATTGCATCATCAAAGTGCCAGTTGGAACATGCCATTGACGCGTCCAAATGACCAATGGTGCCATCAGCAAAATCTGCATGACAAACCGCATGAAGGTGACTTCGACAGGGTCTAATGCTTGGCCAAGAAGCTTGGCAAAAACATCAAGGATCGGAATAAACAGCATAGCCGCACAAAGCTGCAAAATGCCCCTTGTCGTACTTGCGCTATCATTGCCGAGGCGATTGGAGACTGGTGGTATCATGGGCAAAACAGTTCCCGCAAACTCGATCAAGGTCAATTGAATTCGGTTGGGGCAAAGCGCAATGGTGAAAATCACGCTTGGGGCTGGATTGCTTTATCTATAAGGCTTATAGTTAAGCCATCTTGTAACCAACACAATAGATGGGTGATGCCATGACAAGCGGGCTTATTGAAAAATGCCTCACTAATGGCATTCGCATGACGAGCCAGCGGCAGATTATTTTAGGGGTTATTGAAGGGTCGGAAGACCATCCCGATGTTGACCAGCTATATCGGCGCGCTGTTGAACAGGATCGCACAATTTCAATTGCCACCGTCTATCGAACGGTAAAATTGTTGGAAGAGGCAGGGGTTATTGACCGGCTGGAATTTGGTGATGGACGCGCCCGCTATGAAGAATCTGGTGAACATCACGAACATCTTGTTGATGTTGAAACTGGTGAAGTGATCGAATTCTACCATGCCGAGCTGGAAGCTTTGAAAGAACAGATTGCCCTTGAAATGGGCTATGAACTTGTTGATCACCGTCTTGAGCTGTTCGGCCGGAAGTTAAAAACCTAGTTTTCAATGAAGATTTTGAACATGGATCAATGTGTGGTTTTTGCCCGATAGCATTGGCCTGCCATTTGCGCTGATGACCCTTGATTGTGCTTCGATGGAAATCGCGTTATAGGATTGTATTGGCTTTGTTATTCATGCGCTATGCTGGTCTATGTCTTTATGGCTGGCACCTATCTTGGACATCACTATCATGCAAACGAAAAGCAATACCGGCAACGTGATCAGGCTTGCGGCGGCGCAGGCCCTTTCAATGACAACGATGAATGTGAATATCATCAATACCGCGCTTGTCGGCAGTCTTTTATCGCCCTTACCGTGGCTAGCGACGCTGGGGCTGTCGCTGCAATTTGTCACTTCAATGCTAACCACCTTGCCAGCGTCATTGCTGATGGTACGATTTGGCCGGCGGCCGGTTTTTATGGGCGGGGTGATGATCGCGGCCGTGTCTGCCTTTACCCAAGGCATTGCCATTCTCATTTCAAATTTCTGGCTGTTTTGTGCGGCGTCGATGTTTCTTGGTGTTGCACATGGCTGTGCGGGTTTTTATCGCTATGCCGCCGCTGATAGTGCCGAAGAATCACAAAAGCCAAAGGCCATTTCCTATGTTTTGGCTGGTGGCTTGCTGGCGGCGTTCATGGGGCCGGAAATTGCTCGCAATACGGTTGATTTCGTGCCAGGGCATCTTTATGCGGGCTGTTTTTTCAGCGTCGCCGCGGTGCAGCTTATCTCGCTTGGGTTTTTAAGTGGGGTGAAGATTCCAAAACCGGAACGCACCGGTTCGGGAGGCCGACCGATTGGCCGTTTTTTCAAAATACCGATTTTTGTCGTTGGCGTGATTAGCGCGGCCATTGGCTATGCGATGATGAGCTATATGATGACCGCCACGCCATTGCAGGTGGTCAATGTTGCCAAGCTTGGAACCTCGGCCAATGCGACCATTATTCAATGGCATGTTGTGGCCATGTTTGCGCCTGCATTTTTTACCGGCAATCTGATTGCCAGATTTGGCGCGCCAGTCATTCTGACAAGTGGCGTGCTGATTTATCTGGCAGCCATTGCTAGCGCCCTTCTTGGTGATGGGTTTTGGTGGTATTTTTTGGCGTTAGCCTGTATGGGGCTTGGCTGGAATTTTCTTTATATTGGCGGCAGCTCGCTGGTGGCAAGCGTGGCCAACCCCGAAGAACGTGGTCGGGTTCAGGGTATTG
>Ga0209308_10001188_pt1 | contig 24840 bp, 23 predicted proteins | sample COGITO_mtgs_1204_3_FD_184806 | JGI IMG/M metagenome (GOLD analysis project Ga0209308, IMG submission 184806) | Pelagic marine microbial communities from North Sea - COGITO_mtgs_120405 (SPAdes) (version 2) | ecosystem: Environmental > Aquatic > Marine > Epipelagic ...
AACCAATCGTATCTTGTATCGGCAATACTTTCTTCTACTAATGTATTAGAACCACCGACTGCTAATGAATCTTGGTATCCAACATTAGAAAAGTGAACCACTTCAAAAGAATAATCTGCGTTTGCACTTTCATCACCCTCAGTCCAACCTGATATATGACTACCTTTAACGACTTTAGAATCTCCTTGACTCCAAGCGTTAACTGATGTTTCACCTGATTCTATCCAAGTAACTAAGTCATTGTCAAATGCGATATCAAACCTAAGTGCTGTAATATCTTCACCTACATCATCTAAGGTAACTTCCATTTCCAAGACTTTATCTCTCCAACTATCAAAGTTGTTATTATCAAAAGCTTGATTGTTTGTGTCTTGTGCTAAAAAATCATCTAAATCTTGTGTAACTGAATTTTTCCACCAAGTTTGTGGTGAATCCCAATTACCTAATTGTTTTACTCTTATGATTGGGGATTGTCCAAAGACCATTCCAAACATAACTGCTGTCATAACTATTTTCTTCATAAAATGAAACATTGTTTTCTCCATTGAGTTTTATTCAGTAATAAATATAAGATTGTTAAAAATTAGACATCAAAACGGACTATGAAACTGGTTTCAATGTCGTCTGATAATTTTATAGGTTTAGCAAGTTTTCCGTGAGCCAAGAGCTCATTATTTTCGCTATATAGTCCAATATCAGTTACAAAAGGTTTAAAATTAGACTCAGTTACAAATCCTAATGCCTCTGGTGCTGCATTATAAAATGTAGCATAACTTCCTGTTCCTTGTCCTGTTGGTTGGTCACCTGGTCCAAAGTAATTGGACATAGACACAACACCCTCAGCCATTGTAATACTACCACTTCTATCTGGTGTAATACTAATATTTGTAGTTGTGTTGAACTCAAATGGTTTTACTCTTACACGATATTCATATTGATAGTGAGTTTGAGTTGCTTTATAATCTAACCTATATGAAGTTCCAAATCCAACATCTTTATATGAACCTGTATCGGTCATTACTAATAGTCCTTGTTCATAGAAAATGTTTCCTACCTCACTACCACTACCACGAGTTGCGGCAGTAGTTAAACTACCACTTAAAAAATTATTTGTTTTGAATGTTGAGAAACTTGCTGAGTGATTGTTATCATATAGATTACCTTCCCCGTCATCTCTGATATCAAATGTCTGTCCACCAACCGTAGCTGATAGTTCAATACTACCTGGTTTTATTTTTTCACCATACAATTCTCTCGCTACACTAATTACTGATGCCGAGTTATGTAGGTTTCTATTCATAGAACCAGTATTTACATATTCTCTTCCGTGTTTAGAATAAAATAGATTGTGCAACATAGTATATGTTGGTAATCCAAAGTAATTTGTAGATACTGAACCTGTTGTTATTGTTATGGTTGCGTCTGATGAACTGACATAATTAAACTTAGAACCTGAACGAGCTTTGATAGCAAATACACCACTACCACTATCGTTGTTAGTGAATGTAAAGTTCTTAAAGGATTGAAAGGACTTTATAGTTGCGTCGTTATCTAAGTCAAGATTTTTGAACATTAGTTTGTCCTAAAAATCAAGTTTCACTTTAATAATAGCTTCCCTTGAATATGATTTTAATAATGGTTTACTTAGTTTAGCAATCGCTAATAACTCATTCTCATCATTGTAAAGACCAACTTGTGTAATAAAAGTTTTAGGGTCTTTAAAGAAAGTTCCTTGTGTTAGACTTCCGTCTGAACCAGTAGAGAAAGTTGGATTAGAACTAAAATTAAAGTCTTTATTATTTGCTCTAATAAAGTAATTTGTTGAACTAATTTCTTCTTCTCTTCTTGCTTGGAAACTTGAACCTGATTTAATTGAGTTATAGAACTTTTGTGGTCTATTATCAAAAGTATCTGAACTTCTTGGATTTACTGGGTCTGCTAAACCACCACTCGCTTCCATTTGAGATGCGTCTAACAATATAATTCCTAAGTCTGGATAGAATAATCCTAATCCACCACCTGGTTGACTTGCTGCTGCTGTATTGATTCCGTCATTAATGGAACCACTAACAACATTGAATACTCTACCACCCTCATTTACGAGTGGATTAAGTCCAGCACCACTATCATCAATTAGTTGAATCTTTGCTGCTTTACCAGCCATTTGACCGGTTAATTGTAATTCCCAATTACCTGGGTCAATCTTTTCTCTTTGTCTTGCTCTTTGAAACGAGATAAAGTAGAAGTCATCACTTGATGAAGCTGCACCTGTAAATGAAAATTCATTTGTGTTTGGTGCCAAGATAACATTTCTAAATTGTCTATATAGAGCTGCTGTCTGTCTTCCACCAGTTGTTAGTTTAGTTGTATTACCTGCTGAACCACTTCCGTGAACATTTGCATATCCAACTGCGATTTGTGTTTCTGCAGATGTGTCTGTATTTGGGTCTACATTATATAATTCTAATACTGAACCCGTAATATTTCCATTAAGTGATTGAGTAAAAAATCCAGTAAGAGTTGAACTTCCACCCGTCCACAAACCACTTGATATGGTTGTTCTTTGGTTTTCAACTACATCATTTTCTGGATTAAATCTTTGAAATGCCATTATCTACTCCTTATACTTTACTTGGGTCAGCTTTTACTGAGATAGCTACGGTGAATTGTGCACCTGAACTATTACCAGTTACTGACAAGTTTGTGTTTGTTAACGTTGTTAATGACCTTGAAATCACTCTTACACTTTTACCTACAACTGATATAGAACGTTTTCTTTCTGCTTCATTCATAAATACTGGTGTTGTTGCTCCAGCGTTAATGAAGTCCTGTTCTTTTCTTACATTACCACCACCTGTTAATGATATATTAGCAACATCTGCATTAAACAATGTAAATGTATATGTTTCATTAGGTGCGTTTCTTGTGTTAGGCGTTACGGCTTGTGTGATACCAGCTCCATTGAAAGTCAATGAAGGACTTGGTAATTCCAATATAGGAAGTTTATTTGTTTCCTTTGGAAGTGTTGTTAATTTATATCTCATTAATTGATTTTCATCTACGAACGCTTCTAATAAAGGCATATTTTCTATTACTGCCGCATAAAAGTTTGACCCATTTGGGTGCGCTGTATCATAAAGATTATAATCAACCTCGTCGTCTGCTAATGCAAACTTCGTAATTTTAAATTCGTTTTGTCCTCTTGCCAAAAGTTCACGACCTTTTTTTGTCAAGATGGCGTCTACTGTTATACTTGTATTATCTAAAAATCCCATTTTATTTTGCTCCTGTGGATATGATATAACTATTCTTTTTCAATAATAAATATAAGAAAGTTAAATTTTCCATTGTTTTATTCTGTTCGTAATTTACTTGTATCTGAATCTTGTGTCTTTAATACGGTAGGTGCAACTTCATTAACTATTACTGGTTCTTCCCCGTCAATTGTGTTGTCCCTGGTTAAAATATTTCCTTGATAAAATGCTCTAAACAAGTTAGTTGATACTGCCATACTTTCAACATCTGATGCTTTGAATGATGAACTATATGCAACACTCGGTCCAATAGAAGCACTCAATGAACTCGAGTAAAAGAATTCTCTTTCCTGAGACTTTTCTGATAATCTTGAACCTGAAATATTAGGTTGTAATACTTCTGTAAATATATTGTTATGTGAACCGGAAGAAATACTTGCCGTAGCGTATAATGTTCCATACTCTCCTCTTTTATCTATACCATTTAGTATCATTAAAGAACGATTGTTTAAAAATCCTAATGATGAACCCGTATCAAAAAATGCTAAATTAATCTCTCCACCATAGGTTGTATATTCACCACTTGTTTCAAAATAATTATCATTAGAACCCGTTATATATCTTGTAATAAGAATACCCTCATCATATTCTCCAGCGTTTTCAAAAAATGTATTTTCAAATTCTGGTCTTTGACCTATAATTTGTTTATTTCTTTCTAAGATGTTTGGTTCAATCAATACACCGACACTTGTTTTTGCTCTTGCTGGAACTAATTGTAAAAGTGTATCGTAAATACTACTATCATAAAATTGTAGTATTCTTAAATAATCAAAGAAGTTATTTGACATATCATATCGTTTAAAATATTCTCTTCTTAAATGTCTTAGGTCTTTATAAAAAGATTTGTATTGGTCTCTTGGGTCACCAATGTAATCGTCAAAATTAAAGTCTGCAATACTATACATTATATCTTCATTGACTACATCAACTGGTGAGAAATAAATTCCTAATGAGTGGTCGTCAAGTGGTGCAAAATCGTCATTAGATTGTTCCCGTCTTTTATCAACCAACAATGAACCACTACCATTTATATCTGGTGGTAATGTTGTGTCTTCAATTCTAATCTTAGTCGCATTTCTACGAGTTGGTCCTAAACTTGGAACTCTTAACTTTTCTTGGTCCACTATTGTTCGTGAGAAGTTTCCTGTAAATCCATCTACATCAACTGATTGTGCTTCTGTATATAATGATAAGTCGTGTGCAGTATTTGAAGAAGTCGCTGATGATGATAAATTTTTGTTTTCATCTAATTGATAACGAACTAATAACTCATCAAATGATGATGAATAACTATTACCATTATATGCTTTAGGTGTTCTTGTATGATTATCAAATACACTTGAACTTAATGGTTCTGACCATAAACGATATTCCATTAATGAACCAGTAAATTGATTTCCAAATGAACTACCACTACCACCTAAAAACACGTGTCCACTTGAAGTAAATGCCGCATTAATTGCAGAAGATGTTACTTCCATACTTTGACTATCTTGATATAAAATCTTTTGTCTTGATGATTCGTAATACTTCGTAGTTAATTCAAATGATGAACTAGCGTAAATACTATCATCATCAAATTCTGTTCCATTACTTGCTGACTTTCTTGTCAACATTACTGACCACATTTCATCATTATAAAATGGTTGTTCTGATGAAGTGATATAATTTACACTTCCATCTGAACCACTAATAGTAAATCTTAAATGTCCATATTCATCTGTTTCACCATTATCTTCTAATGATATAGCAAAGTTGTCATCTTTTTGCAAGATTACTTGGTCTTGTGATTTAGGACTTCTAAATCTAAATTCTATTGTGTCTGGAATTAATCCGTCAGAAGCTGCTTTCCAATTAGATTGAATATATTGTGCCGCTCTAAAATCTGTTGCTCTTGTAAACTTTCTTTTGATTTCATAACTTACTCTTGTTCCTTTATCTGGTCCACCATACTCACGAACTCTTAACATAGAACTCGGTATACCATAACAATTTAGTAATCCTTTTAGAGAACGTTCTGTTCCTTTTGTTTTAATAAAGAAAGGTAGGTTTGCTAATATTCTTTTCCAAATCTTTTCTGTTACCTCTTCCTGTGGTGATTCATATAAATCTGTTCCGTCTGTATTTTTACCTAATAAATATGTTGGTAAAGTTAATAAATCATTACCACTATATAGATTCATACCGAGTGCATTTGCATAATGTATTGCTACATCTTTCGATATACCCTCAGACATTTTATTTACTCTTACATTTAAATCAGTAATGGATTTAGTATAAGTCCATATTTCATCAAATTGTTGTCCAGTCATATCCATAAATTCTAAGAATACATTATTTTGTGTATCAGCGTAAATGTGTTCTGGTAATGAATTTCGTAATGAATTCATATTTCTTTGGTCGTAATCAGAAGACTCTGTAATTCTTCTATTGAACCAAGTATTAGCATCTGAACTACCTACTGCTGCTAATGTATATGGTGATGATGAGTTTGTCTTAGGCCAAGTTGTATCGTGGAATTGTCCAGCTGATGAACTCACATAAGATGAACTTTCAAAATACATATGATGTTCAAATGGGTCAAATGAATTTTTAACTCGTTGTCTTTTTCTTTCTATCTCTTGGATAGTTTCTAATGAACTTGAGATACTAACTAATGATGAACTATCTGAATTATATCCCTCAATTAGTTTTATTTTTTTCTCAAAGTTTCTAATTCTTGTTTCTGCACTTGAGAAATGAACAAAGTTTCCAAAACCATAATCGTCTGACTCTATTGTTAAATCAGTTGTTGTTTGACCATACTCTATATTTGGTTGGACATCTAATAAACTACCCGATACTAATAATCTTTCTATATCTCTTGAATCCTCATCAGACTCACTTAACAATCCTGTATGTGTGTTGTATTGTGTTCCTTGAAAATTTATTGGATTATCTTGTGAATTAAAGTTTGGTAGTCGTAAAAATATTCCGTCATCTACATCATCTTCAAATGGAACTAATCTCACACTATCAACATAGTCTGGTAATCTTTTTTCTACAAATGAAAAACCCTCACCAAACTCAATATCATTTGATAGTGGCAGTTTTGTTTTTAAAATTCTTTGTTGCCCGTCAACACCTAATACACTATTAGTAACAAGATAATATTGTGAATCAATTTTTGCATAAGTTTTATATCGTTCTATATTATTCTTTACATAATTTACTCTAAATCCCTTAAACCTATTTGCTACTTGGTCATCACCTTTATGTCCGTAAAGATTTACTCCATCATTATAAGATAAAGAAACACGAATACGATTACTATCTATAACTTCTTCAATGGTAGCAACATAATCTCTCGGTGATAAATTAGCTTGTTCTTGGTTAGGATTAATAATTACTTCATCAGCTACCTGTTTATATTTATTGGTAAATTCACCATTTGGTTTAATAACTTTTCTTTTAACCAAATCATCTTTTGAAAATGCTCTATCTCCCAATCCGTCATTAACCAATGATGCTTTTGTTTCATCACTTACAAAAAATACTTCACCTGCCTCATCTCTACCACTTTCAACGTGTTCTCTAAATTCATCTCTTACTGCTTGAATACTTGGTGGTGGGTTTTTCGGGTCAAATCCTGCGTCCTTTATAGGGTCAACAATCATTTTTCCATCAACACCAATTTCCTCTAATACTACTCCACCCGGACCCAATACTTCTATTACTCCGTCTGGTCTTACGATTGTAGGTGAACCTTTAAATGTTGGTCCCTCAACTATATTCTGTGGTTTTGGTTGTGGTGCAACCACTTTTGCTTTTGGTGTTCTTGCTGGTGTAATTCTTGGTGGAGCTGGTTTTGTTGATTGTTTTTTATTTGAACGAGTTCCTGCTCCTACTTGTCTTGATTTACTTGTTGCTCTTGCCATTAGTATCTACCCCCACCTTGTCGTCTTGTTCTTCTTGTTCTAACTGGCGCTGACGCTACCTGTGGTCTTGGTGTTCTAATTGGTGCCGTTGCAACTCTTGGTCTTGTTTCAACTGCTTGTCGCACTGGTGGTGGTGAAGGAACACCTAAAGCTGGTGGTGCTACTACTCTAATTGGTTGACCACCTATACTTCTTGTTGGTCTCACTTCTCTAACTGGAACACTTGGTCTTGGTCTAACGATTTGTATTACCGAACGAACTGGTGCCGGTCTTGAAACTTTTTTTGTTTTTCTTGTAACTTCTATCTGTTCATTTATAACTTCAATTATTGTTTCTCCGTTAGGAACTCTTTCTTTTTTAAGACCTGCTTTAATATTGTTTCTGGCATTACCTCTTTTAGATTTTACTTTTCTAACATCTACCTTAATAGGTTTTCTTTTAATACGAACAATTTTCTTTTTCTTTTTAATCTCTATTGGTCCACCTAAAATCTCTTGTTGTCTTACATCACCTGAACCTAAAACTCCAATCCCCGTTTTTACCTCTTTGAAATCTGGTAAGTCTTTAATGAAAGGTCCTTTTGGCGGCGGCGGTGGTGGTGGTAAAATTAAATCTTTTCTTTTTTTCTCTTCCTTTAAATCAACATCAGAAATAATTTCATCACCTTTTGTATCACCTTGACCTGGTCTATTTGTTTTAATATCGACCGGAAATCCATTTATGGTTTGTGGTTTAGGAACTGGTCCATTATCATCTATTGGTAATGGTTTTATTTCTTCTAACACCTCTATATTTTGTGGTCCTATTCCTCCTGGTCCTGGATTTGGTGTTGGTATATCTACCCTTATTGGGGTAAAGCTATTATCTTGGACTGATAATCCTGTATTTCTTGAACGAGCACCTTGTGCTACTTCTGCTCGTCCCGTTTTCCTACGAATTCCGTCAGTTCTTCTGTTTGCTCCTATGAATGCTCTTCTTGCCATTAGTATTGCTCGTTTGCTCGTTCTTGTAATGCTCCGTCTGCTATTTCTCTTTCAATTGGGTCTGGGTCATTTAACATTATGTCAATTAATTCTTTGTTTGATATTCCATCACTTCTGAAATCAGAAGCTGCTCCATCACCAAGAAGTTCTTGTAAATTTGGTTTATCATCATCATCTAATACAATATCACTATTATCAGTATCTTCATCTCCATCAACTTTATATAGTTTTGGTATAACGATTTGACCACCTACCATATTTTGTGTAAATCCTCTATCTGTTGGGTCTATGTCAAACTCTAAAACCTGCGGGTCTTTAGATTCAAATTTTATAGAACCCATATTTTGTCTACTTACTGGTTTGTATTGAATCATTTCACCCATTTCCGCAAACTCGTGTATATATTCTGAATTTTTTATTTTATCATCAAGTTGTAATATAAATTCTGTTCTGTCTGGTGATGTTTCTACAAGTTTGTATTTCATTTCTTTTATGAATACTTCCTCACGACTACTCTTATCTGATTCATCTCCGGTAGATTTAAAAAACTTTACTTCATCATTTACTACATCTCTATCAACTTGTCCATCAAAGATTATTCCTTTACTATCTACAAATTGAGTAGTTTCTCTACCAGCTAATCTTCTAAGAAACTTATATGTAACATTATAATCACCCTCACTAAATCCTAAATCTCTTAGGTGCTGTCCTACATCAAGGTCTATAAAATCTCCGTCATTTTGAAAGTTAACTTCATTAAGACCCATAATTTTACTGATAAGAAAATTATCTTCCATATCATAAACATATAGAACCATAAAATCGCTTTCAAAGTCTTTTCCCCAACTACTATAAACCTTTTCAGGATTAAAGTATTGGTTTCTTTCTTGTTGTGTAAATCCGTATTCTAATGCCATTATGCCTCATCCGGTTGGTATGGAAAACCTAATTGTAACCAAATTTCTTGTCCTCGTTTGGTATGATATAATTGTTTATTAATTACTTCATCATATTGATAAGAGTTTAAATCTTTTTTTAAAGAACGATAGTTGTGTCTATGACCACGACCTCCACCTGGTCTTTTCTTTTTTCCTTTTTTTGTAAATCTTTTAACACTAAGTTTATCTTTTCTAAATTCTTCCCAACCTTCAGCGTTTTTAAATTTCTTTTTATTTCCAACGAACCCCTTCAATGTCAATGGTGGTCTCTTACCTTCTATATTAAAAAACTCCTTTAATAGTGAGTGTAATTTGTCAGTTGATATATCTGGTGTAAATTCTTCATTAAAGTAAACATTCATAACTTGAATTAAATTATCTCGTTTTGTCATTTGGAATTCTACTTGTTCGTCTGTTGCTTCTTCAGTAGCATTATCTTCTTCCTCATCATCTTCGTCTGGGTCTTCTTCGGGTTGAAAGTAATGTGTAAATTCGTTGTCAATTTCTCCCTCAAAAAAGTATTGTGCATTTTCTAAACGAACTTGTTCAAATTCTTCTTCTAATGAAACACCTGGTGTTTCACCCTCAAATGAAACTAAAAATCCCTCATCATCTCTAAGTGGTGTATTGGCATCTACTGAACCAGAAATAGCTTGTTGTTGTTTTAAAAAGTCTATTTCCTTTTGATATTCTATTTCAGGACCATTAAGTATATTACTATATACTTTAGATTTTTTTGCTGCTTCACTTGGTAAATAAGGCATTGTTATCTCACAACTCTAAATTCATAATTATCATCATAGAAGTTTATTTGTTCGTCTGTTGTTCCGCTACCACTAACAACCTTAATACAAAAACGATAATCTCTTTCTGCTTGTAGTCCGTTCATTTGAACTCGGAAAAAGTTTCCGTCCGAATCACAACTAACTCTTGAACCACTACCAAAAGGTATGATTACTTCTTCAGTATCAGCGTCTCTTACTTCATACTCTACTGAAGCGCTTGGTAAATATTTAACACCTAACTCACTTGGTGTTGCGCTGAAACTTGATGAAGGATAAAGTTCTCTACCAACGACTCTAAATTTTACAATTGATTTTTCTTTATATTCTGTTTTCATATTCTTGAAATAAACTTTTAGTCTTTCTAAGTCTGTTGAACTTAATGGTGATAAACTTCCTGAGTTCCAAGATGAATCGTCCCACTCAACTTCTAACTTAGGTGGATAGATTGTATGTGTTTCTCTTGAAAAATATTTTAGGTTTCCTAATCTTGAACTATCACCCTCTTGTCCTGTATTGAAATCAAAACTTGCAGTTGCGTGATTGTTTCCATAAGAACCACTATCTTCTCTCTTAACGATAAATCCATTGTTTGGATAAACTGAACTTGAGTAAATAAAATTGTTTACCAAGTTTGTTACATCTGCCCTAACATCTTTTTTATCAAATGTTAAATCATAAGATGAACTAACTTCATATTGACCATTACTCGCAGTAAACCAAGAACCACCTTCAGTCAATACTGAACCTGTTACCCAAGGTGTTTTTGCCTCGTGGTTTCTATATTGATATGTAGCTCCATTATCAGTTACTGGGTCGTGGTCAAGTTTTCCTGAACCTTGTTTCCAACTACCACTAACCATATAAACGTGTAGTGGTTGTTCAACTTCTACTTCTTCTGAAGTTGCGTCAAATAAATTTAAATAATATTTTGCAGTAGAAGGTATCTTCCCGTCCTGTATAGACTTAGAGATAAAACTTAAATCAAAGTCAATCAATACTCTTGATACATTACCTACCGTACCATTGTTGTTTACAACTTTATTAATTTCCAATATTTCATCAATACCAGTATTTCTTGATGCTGTTGTTCCACCAGAATAAAGTGTTGTATCTCTTTTACCAAATTCAAAATAATGCATTATCTATCTCCCACTACTCTACCCTCAATATCGCTATTTGGGTTTTTTAATTCAAATATACTTGGGTCTAATGATGGATAAATGATTCCGTCTTTTGTAGCTGATAACATATCATAAGTATTACCACTATATCCAAGACCTGTTTCAAACTTATTCTCAATAAGTATAAGTTCGTTGTTTGGATTATTTTCTGCTGGTGGAACTAATGATACTACACCCTCACAAGTAGAAATCTGATATGCTAAATCACTCAATATAATTGGTTGATTCATTTGCCACTTCTCTACTTGAAAGAATTCTTTTACTTTTTGTATTGTTCTAAACAATACATCATTTTTATTATACCCTCTCTTTGTAACAATATTATATTTTACACCAAAGTTAATTATGTATCCGTCTTTAATATTGATAGCGTCTGTTAATAATCTATATTGTGAAAGATATGTTTTAACATTTTGTTTTACTGCTCTATTCAATCTAACCAAACTTTTACTTGCGTCATATCCTAATAAATACATATTTAATGCTAATGGATTTTTTACTTCTGTTCCTTGACTTCTTGTATCAACTACTAACCCATCATTAATAACTAATTGTCCATTCTGTTCTAATTGTTCATCTTGAACAATAAATGCTTTTGCTACATTACCATATTTTTGTGGTAAAGAATAAACTCTTGTTATGTAGTCTGCTTTTGTAACTGCTCTATTTTGTGCATTAAAGTAAGCAGATGCATTTTGTTTTATTTCTGTAATGGTTTCTGTTGAAGCCCCACCCGAAGCTGGTTCTTCATTAATAGGTGTGATACTTGCTTTTACCGCAGCTAATGTAGTTGCACTTAAACCTTGTGTAGTATTTGTATAAGTTAATCTATTAAAAGATGTTATACTATTTGTTGATACATTATGTTCTACTGCTCCACCATAATTATAAGATACGGTAAGTGTTGTGTTACTTGGTGCTAATCCAAATGTTCTTGTCTTTAAGAAATTACTTGGGTCAAATGACTCATCTAATCTTGATACACCAAGACCTAACCTTGAACCGACATTGTCTGGATTTGGAATTATTTCTTCATCTGCATTATCACTAATACCTGAACCGAATCTCAATTCCATACGATTGTCATCACGAGCTCTTGTTGTAAATCTTCTTGATGCCTTTATTAATTTTAACAAATAAGGTGTATCAGTTTTAAATTCAGCTAACGCTGGGTCATTGAGCGTTGAATTTTCTTCATCTTCAAAAACCGTATCCTGTGCTAAAAATGGAACTTCATAAAATTTATTATTTTCACTATCTGTAACTTCAACTATACTTGTAACTTTATCATTAGATAAAATAATTTTATCGAATTCTTTTGCACTTGTAAATGTAAATTCTTCTTCTTCTCTTACACCAGATTGAGCCATACCTTTTTTAGTTAATCTAAAGTTTGTAGGAATATTACCTGATGTGGGTTGTAATGCTTTTACTTCCATATTATCTAATGAACTTGATACTTTAAAATCAACATCATCTAATAATGTAAATTCTGTTCCATTATTTGCTACCAGAGTTGAATTGGATTCTATCTTTCCTGCGAAATCTAAATTGGGTTTGTAATTATTTGCGTCGATAGCTACTGCTGGAACATCAATACTAAATGTCATCTCAACAATAGCAGGTGATGCTAATCTTGGTTTATACCCATATGACTGAGCGATTGACAATACATTTTTTCTTTCTTCTGCGAATTGAATTAAAGTTTCTCTGAATTGGTTATCAACATAGTAATTCAATACATCTCCCACATACGCTGCCATTTCAACAAACATCATACCTGGTGATGCTTCATTAAAGTCATTGTATTGATTTGGGAAATATGATTTCGCAAACTCTATTAAGTTTTCTCTAATATCTGTAAAGTCTCTACCGAGATAATTTACTTCTTTTGATAATGTTTTTTTATTTGTTCCGTAGTCGGACATTTCTATTCTCCAATTCTAAAGTCAAATGATAATAGTTCAATTACATCTGGATTAAGTGTGACTGAAAACTCAACCTGAATATTGACTTGATTTTGTTCTTGTATAGTGAATACATTTATAATGTTGATATAAGGTAAGAAAGTATCAGTAGCTGTTCTAATAGATTCTTCAACTCTATTTGGAATATCTTGTCCTTGTTCAAAGACGATATTTTTTAAACGACTCCCAAAGCTTGGTTGAAAAATTCTTTCACCTGGTGTGGTAAGTAATAGATTTCTAAGATTTGCTTTTGATTGTTCTAATACGGTTTTCGTTTTATAGAAAAATCCCTCTGGACTATAATCCAATGGAAATCTTATTCCGACATACTTGTCATCATTTCTATCTATTTCTTTTACACTTCTTGCCATTATGGTCTAAACCCACCTTCACCTGTTTTCTTTTTATTAATTGCTTTCATCAAACCAGAATAATCACGAGTTAATGCATTTTGAACATCTTCTGGCACTTGGTCCACATTTACACCTGCTTTCTTAATTGAATCAACCGCTGCCATTTCTCTTGCTTTTTCTTTATTCTGTCCACGACCTAAATTTCCGTAACCTAATACTTCTGCCATATTATCACTACCTAATACTCCACCACCCAATGAAGGATATTCATCTTCCATTGGTGCACCTAATGGTTTGGTTTGGTTCAATACTTCATTTAACGCTGTGTTTTTTGTGTATTGTTTTTTAGGTTTTTTGATAACCTTTTTAGGTTTAGGTTTAGAAATCGTTTCTGCTAATTTGATTTCTTTTTCTTCATTAATAAATATCTCGCTAAGTTGTTTTTTAACTTCTTTGCGAACAACTAATTCAATTATATTTCTTAATTTATTTTTATCCATTATTACTCCTGTTTTGCTAATTGTGATATTTCTGCAAGATTAATTACTTGCTCTAATTGTGCTACATCTTGTTGACCTTGTGCAGCATTTCTTGTCAATTCTTGTAATTGTGGTGAACCACCATTTAAAAAGTATCTTTGTAATTCTTTTGAAGTAGCGCCATCTGATATAACATCTCTAACATCTGTTGTATCTATTTCTGGGTTATCTGGATTACTTTCAAACTCATCAAGTGTTGTTATAAAATCACTTGGTTCTACTTCTCCATTTTCTACGATTGAATTTAATTGACCTCCTACTTGTTGTGCACTTTGTGCTAATCCATCTGCTACACCTTTCATAACTTCAAGTTTAGCTTTCGCTCCAGCTATATCAGCTAACACACCATCAAATCCACCAAGTGCGTCAAGTCCTGGTAAACCTGGTAAACCAAGTTCATCTAATACTTCTTGAAGGTTTACCATTTCAAAATCAAATCTTGGTAACCATTCTAAACTTATAAATCTTTTAATCATTTCTATATAAAATTTTATTGCGTCGTATCTAATTTTCATACCTACCATAAAACTTGGATTAGGTATTCCACCTGGTAATACTGGTGGTAGTATTAAAAAAGGTAATGCTTGTAATTCTAATTTAAGTATTTCAACCATTGGTCTTAAGTCCCCAGCTCTTTCTTTTATAAACTTAGGTAACATTATATCTCCGTCTGGATTTGCTATATCCCTTTTTTGTCCATTAATAGTTACAAAGTCAATAACACTATTTCTTGGTCTCAATCTAATTCTGTCTGCTGCTTCTAATAATATATCACCATCATTTGAATCAATAAGAATACTATCCTCTGATACAATTTCAATACCAGTATCTCTTGCATTTAATTCTATCCTGTCTGCGTCCATTGTAATGGTTGCTGCTTCTTTTACTTCTGGAAATATTTCTCTACCTATTTTACTAAAAGTAACTTGTTCTTTTATACCAATATCAATAGTTGCAATATCAGCGTTATTGATATTTATTATACCTCTACTCTCTTCATCACTACCAAGATTTATATAGTTATCAAATCTACCTTGGATAAGTGTTGAACCTTCTTCAAAAGCTTTAGCTGTTGGGTTTATATCTTTTTTTATAGTTCCAAATAATCGAGATAAAATACTTTCTTTTGGTGTTTTTACATCTGTGTTATCTACACCTGGTGAAATTACTTTTTCACTTTCTCCTAATTTCTGGTAGTTTACTGAAATATCAGTATCACTTAATCTTGCTAAATAATAATTTTCATCTTTATAACTAAGTCCTAACCACAATTCTCCAACCATAGGATATTGAATAATATTAGAATTACAAGGTTTATAATTGTTAACCTCAGAATCTCCGTGTTGAGAATAAACATATCTACCAACAACTTCTTGTTGTTTTGTTTCAGCATCAGTTTTTAGTTCTAAAACTTCAAATACTTCTAAACTTGAGTTTGATTGAGCATCCGGAACTTCAACCGATATGTTTCTTAATATCGCACGAAGTTCATTTTTTGTGACTACACCATTACCTTGAACACTTACATTATCAAGCGGTTTGTCCACTATATTAGCCATTTAACTTTCCTTACTGATAGAGCTTTCTATTTCGTCTTTTTTGATTTGTAACTCTTGAACATCTGTTTCTATTGCACTCATCAGTTGTTCTTTTTCTGCTTCTGATAAACCGAACTCACTATCGTCAGATGTTATTCGTTTTTCAGCTGCTGTAATTCTTTGAACGATTGTTGCTAACTTAACAAGTTGTTCGTCGTTCTTTACATTGATTTCTAAATATTCTTTTAGCATAGGAACTATCTGAACGGCTGTATCTCCGTCCTTGATAAATCCCACAACCTCTTTCATCAATACTTCTAATTGTTGTTTATTGGTTTTGGAATTATCGTATATGTCCTTGAAGACATCTGATAAGGTTTTTCCCTCGAATATTTCGTAATCTTTTGCCATAGTTTTTACCTAACAATAAATAGTAAATAGTTAAAAAATAGGGATATATATTTATATACTCGTTGATTTTTTTGATTTTACCTTATAGTTATTATACGAAGTCGGAAAAACTCCGATTTTTATTCATTAAAGGGGGAAACTAAATGAAAGACACAATCAAAATGATTATGGAAGGCGTAAATGGTATTAAAGACCTATTGCTTCACATAGTCGGCTTAGGTGTTCTCGTACAGTTAATATTTGTAGGGGGATTCTTAGGTATGGATATTGTCGGTAATTTGATTAGTTTGGTAAATACTTTCGCTAACGCGGGATTTGCCGGATTTATATCACTAATTGTGATACTCGGATTACTCAATAAATAAAGGTGGAATTAAAAAGGGGAATAGAAATATTCCCCTTTTTTATTTTACAATATATCCCAACTACCAGTATATTTAGTTTCTATACTTCCGGTAGCTAAGTAATTCTTTTGTAAATTAACGTGATGTTTTTTCAGAACATTTATTACACGAGTAATATGTTGAGTGTTAGACCCAGTCATTTCTCTAATCAGAATATATAATGCTTTCTTATTAAAGTTCTCAATGTTTTTTCTTTGTTCCATAAGATACAATACTGAGTTAGCAACATCAATATCTTGCTTTCTTTTAAACACGGTAGTTAAGTTGTTGGACCAATAGTCTACGAATAAATCCATATACTCTTTCTGTCCTTCTAAAACATCTTCTCTATTGGTTTCCCATAAAGCATCTCTTTTGTAATCAGTCGCTTCTTCTCCGTCAGTCTGTTTTAGTTTTTTGTAATTATTGTTGTTGTGTAGAATCAAATAGTTCTTAGCAACAATACTAAAGTAACTAAATGCTTTACCTTTACCCTCGGTAAATTTATGCATATTCATATACAAGAAACTAACAACCTCGTGCATAACATCTACACTTGGAACATCAAAGTAATAAAACTTAAATGTATGAATTATATTTTCTGCCAACTTCTCAAAAGGTTGTCTAATATGTTCATTATAAATTCGTTCTCTCATATGTGGACGAGTTTCTTTATTATGTCTAATGATTGCGTCTTCTGTTCCTTGGTGGAAGTAATATCTTGGTGAACCCTTTTTTGCTTTTCTTGGCATTATAATTCCTTTTCTGTTATTTCGTTTATTTCATCTACTGCTTCTTTGATTGCTGTGAACACTACACCGATTTCATCATCAGCTTTAAATGTTCCTTTATTATCCAATTCATCTAAAACTTGTTTAGTGTCTTGTATTCGTTGTGCATAATCCTCTATCCAAGTTTCTAATCGTTCTGCTTTTCTCGTTAGATTAAATGTAGTCCAACCTAACATCAAAACAATTATACTTAGTAATATGTATCCTATCATTTCTTTGGTTCTCCAAATAGTTCGTTAAATATATCCTTAGCGTCTGTGGTCTTGGTATTGAACTTTTCCTTAACCTCAGTATCTACTGCTTGTTTGATTTTGTTTACTGATTGTTCAACCTTAGCAGATTCTTTTTTGTCTTCTCTGTGCCACTCATCATACTCGGTGTGTGTAGCCATCATATCTGCTTGGTGTATAATGTAAGCGATATTACTTTTTAAACTCCAAGCTGGATTATATCCTTTAAGATATTTTTCGTTAGCGTCCTCATAAAGTCCGTCAGCTAATTTCAATCCAAGATATTCCCACTCAGACATTTCTATTCCGTAATGTTGTAGAATAAATAATGACCTATCCGTAACATTCATATATGAAGATATGTTTTCATTATGAGTATAGACTTCACCCATATTTTTTACTCTCCAATCATTGTCTTGAATTATATAATAATCATTACCCTCTAAGTCTCCAATCTTTCCTAAGTCGTGGTGCATAGCAGCAAATATTAATTCTTCATCTGTAAAATTAATCATAGCTCCATTTGACACCCAGACATCTTTAATTTGTTTTGACATATTGATAACGTGTAATATGTGTTCTACATATCCACCCACCATAGCATTGTGAAATGCTTTTTTAGCACTTGCTGGTGCCACGACCATTCTGTCCTCAAAGTCGTCATACATTTTGTTGAGTCGTTCTAATCTATCCCCACTAAATGTATTGTTGATAATTGTTCGTAAGTCTGTCCAATTATCTGTAATTTGTTGTTCTGTTAATTGCTTCATTTTTCAATAACCTCGTATCTATTTTTTGTTAATCTTATATCTTTTTCATTTCTTAATCTATTTCTATATGGTGTCCATTTTATTCGTAATCCCCAACCACCCATATGTTCAATTATTTCTTTTTTTGTAACTGACTTTCTTCTTCTTATAAACTTAACTATTTTATCATAGGATTCAGTTTTAGAAATAGTTTTTAAATCTTCTATTGTTGACCAATTATCAAACCAGCTCAATACTCTACCACTCCATTTGAAGTTTGGTAATAATGGATTTAAATAATCCTTTGCCTCTTCTCTGACATTTGGATTATCTAACATATTTTCTATCGTTGATAAGAAATCTTTTTCTTCATACAATAGTGGATAATCTTTTCCAACCATTTCTGGATAACATAATTTATTCGGTAATACATAAGGAACACCTTGACTTAATCCGTCCGTTGTAGATATGGACCAAGCACTATAAGTTTTAAAACACCCAACACCCATATGCATTTTACGAACGAAGTTTAGATATTCTTCTCTACTGGATAGTTTAACTCTTTCGGCATAAGGTCTGTCAAGAGTTGTTAATGTTGTAAAGACTTTAAAGTCTTGTCTTGTTTTATATAACTCGTCCATTTGTTCTACGAACCAACTATAACCAGTATAATCATTATCTCTATGATTGAATAAAATTGTTTTAGGTTCATACTCGTGGTCTGGTGAAACATCATCAATACCAAGATAGTGTGGTTGAATAATCTTTTCTAATTTACCAACTTGTTTATTATTTAAAAGTTCCTTACTTTTTTCAATAGTAAATTCTTTTAACCATTCTGAATTAACACCACACTCTTCCATTTCTAATACACCCAATAAATTCTGTGATAGCATTGTTGGTGTATAGTTTGAGTTTTCTTTTACTTCAAACCAATGTGAGTATCCAATGATTGGTAAATCTAAATTCGTAGAGTTCTTAAATAAATTACTTATTGCTAAAGTTTGTTCTGGTAAATGACTATATATAATATCATAGTCTTCATTTCTCCAATCAATAACTTTTAAGATTTCATCTGCATTAAAGTGTGTTCTCATTTTGTTCGGATAACTTGGCATACTGATTATCAATTGTTCTGTATTTTCGAATTGTAAACTCTTGACATGCTTTGATGTTAGTATTGTCCAATGAATATCATCACGAACTTTATTTAGTTCTTTAATTACATTTCTCAACACCACTACATAAGAATCCTTTTCCAAATCCTTTTGAAAGGTTTCATTTGGGTATACGAGTATTTTATACTTGTATGCTTTATCTTGATAGTGTTCAAAGAAGTTATCCATTTTGAATCATCTCACAAAATTTCTTAGTGTTTAGATAAGCATCCATTTCTTCAGAAAGTATATTCGTTGGTTGTTCTACATCTTCTTGGAAGTGTGTAAAGAATTCTCCGTCAAGATATAAATGATTCTTTTCAACATTATCTGAACCCTTGTAGTTATTATCAAGAGCCGGGCCCATAAAAGTATTTTCATCTGTGTATAGACCACCATTTGCTTCTGATAAGTAGTGTGATAATTGTAATCCACTATCTTGACCCGTTGACTCTAAATTGATTTCTACAATTTCCCAACCATTTCGTCTTCGTCTGTCAAACATCTTGAACTTCATTGGCATTCCATACAACTTAGCTAAATCTCTCAATTGACGAGTTTTTAATTTTTTAAGTTTATCAACTGACACAATACCTTGCTGTTGAGCTTTTTTAAATCTAATAAAAGATTCAACCTGTGGTTGAAAGAAATTTTCTTCTCTTTTCTTCCAACTTTGTCCAGATTGTATTTGCTGTTCATACTTGTTAGTTTCTGTTTCTATAAAGTCTATAATATGCTCTATGAATTCTGTCATAATAGCATTAAATGTATTTTCTCTATCACGAGATAAACCGAGTTCCTCACATATATGAGCGCCATATCTCACATAAAGTAAAGCGGTATCCATACTTGAAGCTTTTACTTTTAGGAATCCGCTAAATGTTCTGTCGTTATTAAGTTCTTGCCATTCTTTATAATGTGAATCAACCGCATCTGATAACCTTAACCAAAGATTAATACCATTTGAAGAAATAAGTTCAGCGACTGAAATAAATCTTTTTGACCACTTAGTTAATACCTCCGTGGTAATTCTATCTTTATAAATTGAATCCACATATGTAGAGTCATTTTCTGGACCACTTAAAAACTTATAAAGTCCAGTTGCAACTTTTTGTTTAAGACTCACTACAAATAACATCAATGGTTCAGTTTGATAACCAGAGAAATTTTTTGAACCTCTACCACTTAAGAAGTTATGGTGTTCTCCTCGTAAAACATAATTATCCGCACATACTTTGTCAACTTTCAATTGACTATAACCCCAACTATCTTTTTTAATCAAAGTATCTGTTAATTCAGTTAAAGAGTGGTTGTGGGGTTCCCAATTATTATCTAACTGATTGATAGCTTTAATTTCTGCTTTATGTGTGTCTATTGTTTCTAACCTTATTTCAATGGTTTTTTCAGCTGTCCAAAGGTTGTTGAATATATGACTTGGTAAAATTTCTTCAAGTGTAAATTCATCTTTTGTCAATAATAACTTCTGCATAGTAGTATTAGTAAATACTTTTAATGACTTTGATGTATCTTTTCTTTCTTCATCAATTTTTATTAGTCTTTGTCTAACCTTTTTCCAAAACTTAACATCTTTTGATAGATTGTCATTGACAAACATTTTCATTACGGTCATAAAGTGTCCTCTATCTTTTGCTAATAAACAATCGTGCATAATAATATCTGATTCACTATTGTTATGTGGATTAGAAATTAACGATACGGGTAAGAAATTAAATCCAGAATCTCCCCATAACGCTCTTATAAGATAAGCTACTTTTTTAACCAACATAGATTCTTCGGAAAGAAATGGTTCTCTATTAAATGGTGAGTTAATGATTGCCCACCTTTCAACTTCTGTAAAAGCATTGGTTAATCCTTGCTCTCGTGTAAGATAATACATATATCCTAATGGCATTCTAACTACCTCTTCAAAAGCTCCTATGTCACCATTATTAACTTTGTTAATTCTTTCTTTTACATTAAGTTTTGCAACTCCCTTTTCCAATCTATTTTTATACATTAAATAATCTTTTTCTACTTTAATAATAATATTATTTGACTGATTTTTCTCTGGCACCGGAACAAATTCATTATTAGTAGTCATATATAGTTCCTTACTTTCCGCTGACGAGACTTCTTTAATCTCTTTTTTATCGTTTTTCTTTTTTATTATTTTTTCTACTTGACTCATTATCTACCTATATCTCCTAAGTATTTTTCTTTTGCTTCTTCCCACGAGATGTTAATCATTCCGGAATAGAATAATTTCTCTGGTTTTATTTTGTTTTGTTCTAATAGTTTTTCATATCGTTTGATTGCTTTACGCTTCCACCAACTATCTATATACTCTATGTCTCTGTCAAACATATTTCTGATTTCCAATTGGTCTTCATTGATTTCACTTCTTAGAAATTCTTTTCCATTTTGATATATGTTAGCAAAATAACAACCTCGTTTAAATCCGTGTTCATACTTTGCTCTCTTGATATCTAACTCTTTATATATCATTTGAATAATCTTTTGTTTAATACCTGTAACGGGTTGTCCGTTTGCTCTTACACCAACTTTACTATCATATTCTTCTCGTTTATTATCTTTAATCCATTGGTGCCAAGTATCATAAAATGTATCGTCTGGTTTTAAACTAATCTTACCTTTGGTTTCTCCAAGAGTTTTCCATTGTGGTATTCCATTATACATTGAGTGAATACCATACAAAGCTGTTGTGGATATACCGACTAATGTTTGTCCATATAGTTTCTTCCAAGTATCACGAACTACATTTGATGTAACCATTTGTGCTACTAACTTACCACCCAACATATTGAAACCTAATGGTTGAACACAACATATCGTAGTTCCGATTGCAGTATGATTTAACTTACCCTCTTTAAATTTATTTTCTTTTGTCCAACCGATTAGTTCATCTCTAACTCCTAATGAAGTTACATCACTACCTAAACAAATCATACCTAATACTTTACCAGATACTTTATCTTTAACATAAAACTTTACATTACGACCTGGATTTGCTGTGAACTCCATTGAGTGAATTAGTCTTCTTGTGATAATCCAATCCTCGTTTGCTTTCGCATTACCTTGTTCTACTGGTTCGACGATTGGTTCTATTGAATTGATTTCTTGAATTGTTAATTCTTTATTATAGATGTCTGTTGGTTGCCAGATAGTCTTTTCTAATCTGTCAATCGTATCTGCTCTATCCATAAAGAATTGTGGGTCTTTATTGAACTCTTCCCACTTCTTCCATAATACTGATTCTTCTACTGACATCTCTTTTAGAAAGTCCATATTGTCTATGAACTTTTGTTTCTCTGCTTCGTAGTTAAACTCAGCTTCACCGAAAAAGTTTTCAAAACTCATCTATAACCTCGTGATAATATATAGTTGTAAAGATAAAACAACAAATGCTAATATTGTTCTGATGAACTCCATTAGATGATTGTGTCGGTCAAAAAACCTTTCTATCTTATACCATACTGATTGTTTGTATTTTTTATATTCTTTTTTACTCATAATTCTATAACCTTTTTATTTATACTAATATACAACATTTTTGTTCCGTTGTCAAGAACTTTCTTTTAATTTGATATAAATTTTATATCCTCATTTAAATTTGCTTTCTTAATTGTAGCACTTGTAAACTTATATGGTTTAGTTCCTGGTGATTCCAAGATATCAATACGATTCACAAACCTTGCATTCATTGTATCTTTAACTTGATAGACTCCGTCTTTACCATCTGTTCCATTTAAAACAATAAAGTCACCATAGTCTAACCAACCACCCCAACGCTTTAATAGATTTCTACTCACCGCAACATACTTGTATTCTGATGCTTTGTGTATTCTGATTTTAGTTCCGTCTGCTAATATGTTTGGTGTTCTATCGGTTTGTCCTCTGACTGGATGGTACATTGTAACAACAACATCAAGTCCGTCTAATCTATAACCATTTTCTAATTCATCAATTCTTAATTGTAACCTAACTCTATCGTCTTCCAACGAATCAATCGTTGCCATATAATATTCACGATACCCTTTGAATAGTTTATCCCAAACCAATCCATTGAATAATGTAAAAATTGTTACAAATATAATAAAATATTTTTTCATAGTTTCCACTCCTTTTATAGTAATAACTATTTAGTTCCTATCTTTTTCTGTATATAATCTACCATTTGTTCAGCGACATTTATCTTGGTATATTTTTCCATACCTTGAAAACCTGGCGCAGAATTAACTTCACATATTACATACTTACCATTATCAAATAACAAGTCTACACCCGCTATATCTAAATCTAATAATCTTGCACACTCACCACCAATCCACTCAATGTCTTCATCAATCTGATAAGGAATTGCTTCCCCACCTCGTGTGATGTTTGCTCTAAAATCTCCGTCAATGGATTGTCTCATCATACAACCAACTACTTTTCCATTGATAACCAATACTCTTAAATCTCTACCCAATGAATCTTCAACACATTCTTGAATAATAATGTTGTATCTGGCATTAGATAGTTCTGCCATTTTCATCAGTTGTCTAAATTGTTTTCTGTCCTCAACCATAAAGACTCCACTACCATATGAACCACTTAAAGTTTTTACAATCATTGGATACTTGATATTGTCCTCTACTAACTTTACATTAATTGGATGCTTAACCAACATAGTTTTAGGAACTGGTAAAGATGACTGACCTAATATCTGTTGTGAATATAATTTATCTTTAACATTATCAATAGCATCACTTCCGTTAATCATCACAACACCCAATCTTTCTAAGTGTCTAATGATTGCTTTGATAAAGTAAGTCGTTCCACTACCTGTTCTCGGTAATACAAAGTCTGGTAATTTTCTTGGCACTCCGTCAACTATAATAGATTTCCTATCATCTCTATCAACGAATATATCTACATCTTGTGGATTAACTACACGAATCTTAATGTCTCGTTTTTCAAACTCATCAACAAGTCTTTGGACTTCAAGATTTTCTCCTAATGATTTTTTATGTATTATCCAGCCGTTCATTTTATAAATCCTTCAATTGCTAATTCTTTGTGTTTTGCCTCTACCATAATATCTACATCATTACCATATGTATTTGGTAATTCTTTAATCAAGTCTGAATGTGCTTGTGGTCTAATTGTTTCATCTAATTGGTGTTCTGCTTTTGATTCTGAATAATGAACTACTGGTGTGATATCACCCCAAGTAGATAATGCCATTTCCAATGCTTCTTGTTCTGTTTGTCCACCGGTATTGAATTTGTAATGATGATAATCAAACACGATTGGTATTCCGATTCGTTTGTGAATACCCTCGTATAAATCTTTTACTGAATACATTGATGCCTTGTCGTCGTTCTCGACGGTAAGTCTTGTCTGAACTGACTCTGGTAGTCGTTCAAAGTTTTTACAAAATCTATCCATAGCACTTTCTTTATCTCCATACACACCATTACAATGTATGTTGAGTTTGTTGTATGGTGTTCTTGATAAACCCATAAAGTCAAATATGTCTGCGTGGATAGTTAAATCTGTGATTGTGTTCTGAACTACATTTTCATTTGGTGATACCAATAC
>Ga0209308_10001190_pt1 | contig 24820 bp, 22 predicted proteins | sample COGITO_mtgs_1204_3_FD_184806 | JGI IMG/M metagenome (GOLD analysis project Ga0209308, IMG submission 184806) | Pelagic marine microbial communities from North Sea - COGITO_mtgs_120405 (SPAdes) (version 2) | ecosystem: Environmental > Aquatic > Marine > Epipelagic ...
TTTTATTGCTAGTCAGGCACTTTGAGGCAAATTACTCCGCCTTCTTATCCGAATGCGATGGTCTCTTATTACAGCCAATTCGCTAAGCCCAAAGCCTTTAAGATTTTTATTAATTTTGATCTCTCTTCTAATAGGGTACGAAATTTCAATGAATTTAGGGGTTTTAATTAGTCTTCAAATACAAAAGCCCCTTCATGAAATTATTGGCGTAAATATCCTTGTTTTCTCCCACCCTTAGATAGTTTAAAAAGGACTCTCAATGTATTGTCCGGTCATGCTTATAATAATGGGGATTTCGGTTTTACCAAAGAAGTTAGTGACAAAAAAACGATTTAAGTCATGAGAAGAAATAACCTTATGTTTAGAAAAAACACCTATTTTTACTTTTAGTTTATGGTTTGTATGGGTAGCCCTTCACTTCTTCTTTAATCCTTGCAATTTCTAAAACTTCTTTTAAGTAAAGGTTAAAGCATTTTTCTTCAATACATTTTGGAAAATTATGGATGATGATTTGTATTGCTAAAGGATTAATAATGCCAACGGTAATTGTATTCCATGTTTTCCTCTGAAGAATATATAAAGACAACCCTAAAGTCAGTATAATTAGTCACTGCATGAAAAGGCAAACCAATCCTTCCGCTACTTCCGCTTATAAATCTACTATTGACAATAAAGAGGTTTATGTAGTTTAAAATAGCAGCTTTACTTGTTATTATAATAAAGAAACAGTAATAATATAGAAATAAATTACAAAAAATAAAAAGCTCAAACCTAAGACACAAGGGCGTATTTTATGATAAAAATTTTTAGATTATAAATAATAGTGTAAATTTGTGAAAATAAAGGTGTAAGAGCCATATTTTAAATTTTATACAGCGAAACTACTGTTTCTTTTGCCGATGTATTAATTCCATTGGTCGATATACATAGTGTATTTCGTCGAAAAAGTGAAAATAGCCACTGGTTAGTTTCACACTTTTGCACGGTATAGATGTTTTTAAATTTAACTTACAACACTTTATCAACGTCATGAACCATAAACGTATTACTAATCAAATTTTAGAACAAAAGAATTTCACTTTAAATTCAACACTTAAATTACTCTTAAACATGAAAAAACTATTTTCTTACTTATTAATCGCATCTGTGCTGACTTTTTCGTCATGTACAAATTACGACGATCAGTTTGCTGATCTAGAAGCTTCGATAGAAGCTTTAAAAACGCAAGTAGCTGGTTTCTCTACTCTAACCGCTTCTTTGACTACTTTACAGAATTCTGTTGCTGAAGTGAAAACTTCTATTGCAAACCTTCCAGGAAATGAAGCTTTAGAGGCTGATTTGCAAGCTTTGGAAGCTACAGTGTCTGCTCTTACTGCTTCATTAGAATCTCTTGCAGGAATTGTTGCGACTGGAGAATCTACAACTGAGGCAATAAATGCTGCTGTTGCTGCAATTGAGGCAAATCAAGATGCCTTAGCAACTGCTTTAGCAGATGTTGCAACCGCTCAGGCTGCTGCTGCTACTGCCGCTTCTACATCTACTGCCGCTGCTACCCAAGCTTTAGCTGACGCTGTTGCTGAATTAAAAGCTGTTGGTGTATCTGATTTAGCTGCTTTAACAACTGCTATTGAAGCTGTTGAGGCTGCGCAAACTGCTTACCAAGAAGTAAGTAGTGCTGCTACCACAACTTTAGAAACTGCAATTGAAGCCTTAGCTACTACTAACGCAACAGGTACTGCTGATTTAACAGATTTAATTGATGCTCTAACTGTAGCTCAAGCTGCTGCTGCTGATGCTAATTCTTCAGATGCTGCGAGTTTAACAGCTTTAATATCTGCGCTTCAGACTTCTCAGGCGTCTGATGCTTCAAATATATCTGCGTTAATCCAATCAGTGATAACAGCTCAAAATGCTGCTTCTGCAATAGCAACTGCAAATCAAACTGCAACTGGTGCTGCTATTACTGCAACACAACAAGCTATTCTTGATTCTAATGAAGCAATCTCTGCTGCTTTAGCTGCTCTTACTACTGCTGAATCAACAGGAACTGCTGATTTGACTGCTTTGATTGAAGCTTTAACTACTGCTCAGGCATCTGCTTCAGCTGCTGCTTCTACATCTACTACAGATATGACAGCTTTAATTAACGCACTTCAGGCTTCTCAAACTTCAGGAAATACTAGTATTACAGCATTAATTAACGCTGTACAAGCTGCTCAAACAGTTGCTGCTACTGCTGCTGCTGCTAATCAAGTTGAAATGCTAGCTTCTAATTCTGCACTTGCTGATACTCAAGCTGCTTTAACTGCTGCAATTGTTGCATTACAGGCTGATTTAGATACAGTAGGTACTACAACTGCTGCTACTAAAATTGTTGCAGATTTATTATCTGAGTCTTTAGCTTTATTGCAAGTAGGTCAAACTGCCAACACTGCAAGTATTGCTCAATTAATAGCTTCTATTGCTGCTTTACCAGAAGATGCTGACATAGCAAATGTTATTACTGTTGTTTCTGCTGCAGTTACTGCAAGCACTCAAGAAATGATAGCTACTATCTTAGAAAATAATGATGTATTAACAGGTGGTTTAAATATCACAAACGCAGCTGAATTGGCTTATGCTGTTTCTGTTGCTAATCAAGTTGGTATTATTAATGGAGACTTAGCTGTTACTAAATCTGTTGCGAATGGATTATCAGCTGCTGATATTGGTGCAGTAACTTCACTTATAAATACAGTTGTTGGTAAGGTTACTATTATTACTGATGCTGATCTTGATTTTTCTGGTTTAAAATCTATAAGTGGCAATTATTCAGTTACAGGAAATGATATTTCTGATGATAATTTAACTTCTGTTGGTGGTACTGTAAATCTAAATTATGGTGGTGGTTATGTTCAGCCTTCATTAACCAATACAGGTGCAATTACTTTAACTAATTATACTAGTGCTGTTCTTGCAGGTTCTCTTACTACAACTACTGTAGACCTTTCTGGTTTTACCACTGCTGCTCCAACACTTACTATATCTGGAACTCAGAACTCTGGTGATCTTGATGGATTTACTGATGTTACATCTATAAACACTGGTGCTATCTTAATCAATAATGCTACAGATGGTTCTATTTTGTCTCTAACGGCGAAGGTTGATCCTACTGGTGCAACTATTTCTACAGCATCTGCTACAGTTGTTGTTTTAAATGGAGATCTTGATTCTGGCACATTGAGTGCTACTTTAGAGAGCGCTACTTCACTTGTTATCAATGCTTCTGATATTACAGGACAGCAATTAGATATTGATGCACCTCTTGCATCCGTAAGTATGCCAAATTTATCTAAAATCACTGGTGATTTAAATGTTATAAGTGCTTCTAGTTTTTCAGCTCCAGCTTTAGCTTCTGTAACTGGTGCAGTAAGTATTATCACACCTTCCATTGATTTGGGTTCATTAGAAACTGTTAGTGCGTCAATAAGCATGACAGCTGGTACATTGTTAAGTTTACCTTCATTAGAAAGTATTGCAGTTTCATCTACTTTATCTGCTACAACTATCGAACTTCCTGTTCTAGGACAGGCTACAGGTACTTTAACTATTAATGGAGACTTGACAGCTAATGCTTTAGAGTCACTTTTGGATATGAATTTTACAGGTTCTAGTATTAGTGCTAATGCTTTGCTAAAAGCAAATGCTATTACACTTACAGGTCCTAATTCTGTTAGCTTACCTTCTCTTGCTACTGCTGGTGTTATCACAGCCGATGAAGCTGTTACTTTTTCAGCACCATCTCTAGACGTGAGTGCAGCTGTTAATACCGCTTCTGCTACAACAGTAGTTCTTGCTTCAATTGATGCTCCTGCTAGTATTGCTGACAGAGTTAATGTTGCTGATTTAACCCTTAATGCCTCTACTGGTCTTAATTTTAATGATTTTACTGCATTAAGTAGTTTAACTGTAGTTGGTGTATCAGGAACTGTTACTTTAACATCATTTAATACTGCTTTACAAAGTGTTAATGTCTCAGGTGTTCACAGTGCATTAGATATTACTGGGACTGCTAGTTTAACTTCATTGGTTACTAAAGGAACTATTGAGACACTCTCAATTTCTAATACAGGTCTAGTTTCCTTTAATCCTGGCCATGCAGTAGTTAATTTATCTAGTTTAACAGTTACAAATAATGCTAGTTTAGTAAGTTTGACAACAAGTACAGATTACTTAGGTGATCTTACTGTTACAGGTAACGCTTCTTTGACAACAGTTGACTTTAGTTCTTATGTAAATGTATCTAATAGTACAACAACTGCGACAATTGTTATTGCTGGAAATGGCTTGTCTGCTGCAATTACTTCTGCTATCGCTGCTAATGGTGCGGTTCCTTTCCAAGAGGCAAAAATTGTTTCTCCTGGATTGGCAACACTTAAAGCTGCAGTTGCTGCACATGTTGCAGTATTCGGAGAATCTCTCCTTTCTTTAACAGTTAATCCTACAAATGTTACTATTGATGGAACTGCTGGAGGAGATCTAACAACTGTAGCACAGGTAACTGGTTCTGTTCTAGATGGTGCTGACTTAATTAATACTAGCGCTGAGTTCGCTTTAATTGAGTAAGAATATTCTTTTAATATATAATTAAGCCCCTCTTTTGAGGGGCTTTTTTTTTATAATTATTTTTTTTCTAGATTTTTTTAAGTACATTTATTACTTGAAATTAAGTATTCAAATAGTATTTAAGTGTTAGGTGAATTGATAACCTCAAAAACAAGATTGCGCCTGTTGATCAAATTCTTTGTATCACAGGCCAATCGGGGTTATTTAAACGGTCTAGCCACTGAGATGGGCGAATCTACAAATTCCATCCGAAAAGAATTAAATCACCTACATGATGCAGGTTACCTTCAAAAAGAAAAATCTAACAATAAAATAAATTATAAGGCAAATACAGAACACCCTATGTTTTCTGTTCTTCAAAAGGTAATTCTAAAACACCTAGGTCTAGAAGACGCAGTAGAGATCGTCCTAGAGCGAATGGGAGATGTGGAGCAGATCATTCTCATTGGTAATTACGCCAAAGGCATAGATAGTGGTAAAATAGAAATTATCATAGTAGGTCAGGATTTAAATACATCTTACGTTATAAATCTAGAAGAGAAACTAGAAAAGCTCATAAATAGAAAGGTTGCTTTCTTTTTATCTGCCAGCCATATCCTAAGCGAGGGCGAACTAGTTCTATTCAATAAGAATGAGTAGATCTATCAAATCATAGTAGTCACCTACCAGCAGTAGTAAACATCATTAATAATCTTTTTTAATTTGAAAAAACAAAAAGCCATCATCGTTTCAGGATACTTTAACCCCATTCACAAAGGGCACCTAGAGTATTTCAATAATGCTAAGGCTATAGCAGATCAGCTTTTTGTGATAGTTAATAACGACAATCAAAGGGAGCTTAAGGGTAGTAGAGAGTTTCAAGATGAGAATGAGCGCATGATCATCGTTTCAAACATTAAAGCTGTAGATAAGGCAATACTTTCTATTGATAACGATAGAACTGTACGAGAAACCATCAAAATGATTGCTGAGCAGTTTGGAGAAGAGTTTGAATTAGTATTTGCTAATGGTGGAGATCAAAATAATGATACCATTCCAGAGAGGTTAGTTTGCGAGCAGATGAATGTGGCACTCATTGATGGGCTTGGGGATAAAATACAGTCATCTAGTTGGCTGATTAAGAAATTGTAAAATGAAAGGGATTATTCTTGCAGGAGGTACAGGATCTAGGCTTTTTCCAGCGACTATAGCTGTTAGCAAGCAGCTTTTGCCTGTTTACGACAAGCCAATGATATATTATCCTCTATCGGTTCTAATGCTAGCTGGTATTAGAGAGATTCTTTTTATTACAACACCTCATGATAAGGCTTCCTTTGTTAAATTATTAGGTGATGGCTCAGACTTAGGTTGCTCTTTTAGTTACGAAGTGCAAGAAAGTCCTAATGGATTAGCAGAAGCCTTTATTATTGGCGAAAAATTTATAGGCGATGATTCAGTGGCCTTAATACTTGGAGATAATATTTTGTATGGTAGTGGTCTAGGAACTCTTTTAAGAAATAAAATATCAGACAATAAGCCTACTATTTTTGCCTTAGAAGTTCAAGATCCAAAGAGATACGGCGTTGTAGAGTTTAATAAAGATGGCAAAGCAATTAGCATTGAAGAAAAACCCTCAAATCCAAAATCCAAATTTGCTGTACCAGGCATTTACTTTTATCCAAACAATGTCATAAGTGTTGCCAAAAAAGTAAAACCATCCAATAGAGGGGAGATTGAAATCACTAGTATAAACAATCACTATCTAGAGGCAAATGAACTTCAAGTTGTTCAATTTCCTAGGGGAATTACTTGGCTAGATACTGGAACTCCAGACAGTTTGGCTGATGCTAATGAGTTTGTGAAAGTAATAGAAAGAAGAACAAGTAAAAAAGTAGCTTGTATTGAAGAAATTGCTTTAGCCAGAGAATTCATTTCCATTAAGGAATTAGATATTATATCAAAAAAATATCAAAACAGTGAATATGGAAAATATATAAATAGTCTAAAAAAGAATTATTCTTAAAATGTATAATATTTTAAAAAAAATCAACTTTTTAATTACTAAGAGGCAAAGATTGGGTTTGGCTGTACTTACATTGTTACTTTTTATAGGGATGATTTTAGAAGTTTTTGGTTTGGGAATACTAATTCCTGGGATTACTGTTCTATTAGATCCTGAAAAGGTTGGCGAAAATCCTATTTTAGCCACTGCTAAAGTATTTTTTGAAGGCTATTCTGATGAAAATTTTATACTAATATTATTAGGAGCTATCGTAATAATTTATTTTGTAAAATCTTTTTTTTTAGTTTTTTTAACTCATAAACAAAACAGATTTTTAAACAATATTACTGCCTATTTAGCTAATAATTTATATTCCAGCTATTTGAATCAACCATATAGTTTTCATCTTAAAAGAAATGCTTCTGAACTTATTAAAAATATTCAGATAGAAATAAACTATTTAAATACTTTTTTGGTTGCATTAATGAGTCTTTATATAGAAGGGGGTTTTGTACTTTCTATATTAGCAGCTTTAATTTATATTGAGCCTCTTGGAGCTATTTCAATTGGAATATTTTATGGTGTTCTTTCAGTAATATTTTTACAGTTCACTAAGAAAAAACTTAAGTATTGGGGCAAACTTAGGGAAAGTCTTGATGGCCAAGTAGCTAAAATCGCATTAGAGGGCATAGGCGGAATTAAAGACATATTAATTTTAGGAAAAACAAATTTCTTCAAAAATGAATTTTCAAATAAAAGCTATTTAAAAGCTAGGTTAAATGCAAATCAAGCAACGATTTCACAAATCCCAAGATTTTATCTCGAACTAATTTCTATAATAGGTTTAGTTAGCTTTATTATTTTATTATTATTTCAGGGGAAAGATGCAACAAGTTTAATAACCGTTTTGGGAGTTTTTGTGGCTGCAACCTTTAGAATGATACCTTCACTTAATAGAATTATTGCAGCCACTCAGACGATGAAATATTACAGATCTTCTTTGGATATTGTTTACTTAGAAATCAAAAGCTGTGATGATTTTAAAAAATCAGATAATAACATTAAAATTTTTAGACTACAAAAGAGTATTGAATTTAAAAATATTAGTTTCAGTTTTAACAAGGACATAGATGTACTAAATGATATAAATTTAGTTATAAAAAAAGGCCAATCAGTTGGTATTATTGGTGAGTCAGGTTCAGGGAAAAGTACTTTAGTAGATTTATTATTAGGGCTTATTAAACCAAATTCAGGAGAAATTTTAATAGACGGCATTAGCGGTTTACAAATGGACCAATCTTGGAGAAATTCAATCGGCTACGTTTCACAGTCAATATTTTTAACTGACGACTCTGTTAAAAATAATATTGCCCTCGGCATTCCTGATGATCAGATAGACAATAAAAGAATTATAGAGCTTTTAAAGTCAACTAAATTAGATAAACTTGTAAATGATATGCCGTTTGGAATAAATACATTAGTTGGAGAAAGAGGTATTCAAATTTCAGGCGGTCAGAGGCAAAGAATAGGTTTAGCTAGAGCTCTGTATAATAATCCAGATATTTTAATTTTAGATGAAGCTACTTCTGCTCTAGACTCCGAAACTGAAATAGAAGTAATGAAATCAATTTATAAACTTAAAAAAGATAAAACTATTATAATGATCGCTCATAGGCTTTCAACACTAGAAAATTGCGATTTCATACATAACTTAAAATAAATTTATGGGTAAATTAAAACAATTGATTTTTTCTCTAATTCAACTATTTATAAAGTTGAATACCAAAATACAAAAGGGAAGGAATGGTGATCCAGCTTCATATTTATTAGAAAATAAACACATTCAAAATTTAAAAGTATTGACAAATAGAAACGAACTTTTAGAACTGCTCCCTAAAAATGGAATAGTAGCTGAATTAGGAGTAGATAGTGGTGATTTTTCAGAAAAAATTATAAATATTACTAGTCCAAAAAAAATCTATTTAATAGATGTATACCATTCAAAAAGGTATAGCTTAAAAAAGTTCGAATATGTAAAAAATAAATTTAAAATTGGAATTGATAAGAATATTGTTGAAATGAAAAAAGGATACTCAACCGAATTTTCATCTCATTTCTCGGACAATTATTTTGATTGGATTTATATAGATACAGACCACACATATTATACTACTAAACAAGAATTAGAGTTATATGCACCAAAAATTAAACCAGGAGGCTTTATCTGTGGCCATGATTATGTTTTAGGAAAATGGAATAGCCATTTTAAGTATGGAGTTATAGAAGCAGTAAGAGAGTTTTGTTTTAAAAATAATTGGGAATTTATTTATTTAACTTTTGAAGAACACCATCATCATTCTTTTTGCATTAAAAAATTATGATTGTAAAAAACAAAGTATTACATATTTCAACAGATAATAAGTTTATTGAGGGTGCTAAAAATACTTTTAATCAAATTTTTGAGTATAACACTTTTTTGATTTTAAGTTATTTTTTTCAGAAATTAAAATTTGTCAAAAGCGGCAATAATATACTAATTTGGAGATATCATAGATTTTTACTTAGCTTAAATTCAAATTTTTTTAATGAGTATGATATAATTATTTTACATGACATGAATTATTTTAATAGCCGTTTGGTTATTAAAAGGCCAGAATTAAATTATATATATATTAGTTGGGGTTATGAGATATATAATAATAAATACATTCTTGAAAAATTTCCAGGAATAGACATTTTTAATTATAATCCAATTAAAGCTAAAAGCTTCAAGAAATATTGCATTAATTTAATTAAATATGGTTTAATAATTTCAGAACATAAAAACTATGAAATAATATTTAAAGCTATTAACAAAATAGAAAATATTGTTATATCAAAAACTGAATGGAACTTACTAAAGGCTTTAAATATTCTAAATAGTCAATGTAATTTAATGCCATCATTTTCTTATAATCCTTTTGTTCAAATAGCTACGCTAAATAAAAAAGCAAAGGATATAAATATAATAGTGGGAAATTGTTCAGTAGAAGAAATTGGCCACATAAAAATATTTGAGATTTTATCTAAGTTTAGTATTGATAGAATTATTTCACCACTTAGTTATGGGGATTTTAAATATAGAAAATTGGTGATTACAACAGGTGAAGTTTTATTTCAAGAAAAATTTCAACCAATAATAGAGTTTGAAGACTTATCATCGTATAGAGAATATTTTAAAAATTCATCTTTTTATTTTGATAGTAGTAAACGACAAAGGGCTTGGGGGAATATTGTATTATGTTTAGAATTTGGACTAAAGATTTTTTTAAATCCTTTAAACCCTATTTACAGTTTAATTAAAAGTTTAGGGGGTAATGTATATTCTATTGAAGAGCTTTCAGAAAATAGCTTGAAAAAACTTACAGTCATTCAAATGAATGAAAATCAACAAATAATTAGGAAGTATTATTCGAAAGAAGCAATAAAGTCAAATTGGATAAATTATTTCAACAGCAAGAATTTAAAATGAATAAAATATTAATTACACAATCAAATTATATTCCTTGGAAGGGTTATTTTGATTCTATCAATTTAGTTGACGAATTAATTCTTTTAGATGATGTGCAGTTTACAAAAAGGGATTGGAGGAATAGAAATAAAATAAAAACACCTGATGGTTTAAAATGGTTAACAATTCCTGTAGAAGTAAAAGGGAAATATCATCAAAAAATAAATGAAACAAAGATAAGTGATCAAAAATGGAATATTTCGCATTGGCAAACAATTAAAAATAATTATAAAAATTCAAAGAATTTCAAAGAATTTAGTGATTTTTTCGAAGAGCTTTATATTAAATGTGATAAAAAGTATTTAAGCGAAATAAATTTTTATTTTATAAGTGCTATATGTGAATTAATTGAAATAAATACAAAAATAACTTTTTCATCTAGCTTTGAACTAATAGGAGGTAAAACAGATAGATTGGTGGATTTGTGTAAAAAGACTAATTCTAATAATTATTATACAGGGCCAAAGGCTAAGGATTATATTGAAAATGAAAAGTTTGAGATGGAAGGAATTAAAGTTAACTACTTAGATTATTCATCTTATATAGAATATCCTCAAATTAATGGAGTTTTTTCTCATGAGGTGTCAATTATAGATTTATTATTTAATGTTGGAAAAGATTACAAATTATTTTTAAAAACTTTTAATTAAGATTTATATGAATTTGAAAAGTGATTTTTTAAAAGAAATAGAAAATTATTATTCTGATAAAGTAGTGGTTTATGGTAATACACCAAAAGGGGTTGATTGGAACTCTAAAAAATCACAATATCTAAGGTTTGATAACTTATGTAAGATTTTGCCTAATGACACTAATTCATCTTTCTCATTATTGGATTATGGTTGTGGTTATGGAGAGTTGGTTTATTATTTGAAAGGGAAGTATCCAAATATGGTATATTATGGATATGATATTTCTGAAGAAATGATAAAAACTGCTAACAAATTTTTTTTTTCAAACCATAATATTAAGTTTCTAAATGAAATAAATGAAAATAAATCTTACGATTATATCATTGCAAATGGGATTTTCAGTGTGAAACTTCAAACAAAAAATCAAATTTGGAAAAATCATATTTTAAATACTATAAAGTTTATAAATAATATTTGCAATAACTCATTCAGCTTCAATTGCTTGACCAAGTACTCAGATAAAGAATTAATGAGAAATCATCTTTATTACGCAGATCCATTAGAATTATTTGATTTTTGCAAAATAAATATTTCAAAACACGTAGCTTTATTTCATGACTACCCTCTCTATGAATTTTCATTACACATAAAAAAACTAAAAGATGATTAAAATAATAATTTTTGGGACAGGAGATATCGCTCAAATTGCAAATTTTTATTTTGAAACTGATTCAAATTATGAAGTTGTGGCCTTCACAGTTGATAAGTTATATCTTATTGATAATGAATTTGAAGGAAAACCTGTTATCCCTTTTGAGGAGATAATTAATTCGTATCCTCCTGATAGATACAAAATGTTTATTGCTATAAGTTATAAGTCAATGAATAAAATTAGGGAAGAGAAATATTTGCAATCAAAGAAGATGGGTTACGAATTAGTTTCATATGTAAGCAGTAGGTGCACTTATTTGTCTCAATTTAGTTGTGGTGATAATTGTTTTATTTTCGAAGATAATACAATCCAACCTTTTGTTAAAATAGGTAATAATGTCACCATTTGGAGTGGAAATCATATTGGCCATCACTCTGAAATTTGGGATAATAATTTTATTAGCTCACATGTTGTCATTTCTGGGCATTGCAAAATTAAAAACAACTGTTTTCTAGGTGTTAATTCAACCCTCCATAATAATATTGAAATTGAAAAGGAAACTCTAATTGCAGCTGGGGCAATAGTTTCTAAAAGCACTAAGCCAAAAAATGTAATTTTACCCGTAAGTTCGTCAGTGTTTAATAAAAACAGTGATGAAATAAATTTTTAAATTATGCAAAACTGGAAAAAATTAGGATTAATTTTTGATGACGAAACTTATAATTCAGTTCCTGTAGGTTTTTTTATTTCAGTCGATATAATTAGAATATATGCTACAACAAGGAATAGTGACAACGTCTCCAGTCCTTTTTATATTGATTATAATATAAAAAACAAAAAGGTTATAAATAGAGGCTATATTTCAATTAAAACCGGAAGCCTTGGTTCTTTTGATGAGCACGGAATTATGCCAACTTGTATCTTGAAAAAACCAAATGAGGTATGGATGTATTATATAGGTTGGAATAAATCTTTATCTGTACCTTTTAGAAACTCAATAGGTTTAGCTATTAGCAAAGATAATGGTTTAAATTTTGAAAAATATTCGGAAGGCCCTTTAATAGACAGATCTATATATGACACTTGCTTTGTTGCAAGTAATTGTGTGATTAAAGAAGAAGACTTTTATAGGATGTATTACTTATCTTGTGATAAATGGGAATTTATTGATGGGGAATTATGTCACTATTATAAAATTAAATATGCTGAGTCTACAGATGCGATTAATTGGCAAAGAGAAGGAAAAATATGTATAGATTTTAAATATATAGGAGAATATGCAATTTCATCACCAAGGGTTATAAAAGAGAACGGGATATATAAAATGTGGTATTCATATAGGGGGAATAATAAAATCAACACATATAGAATAGGTTACTCAGAGTCAATAAATGGTTTAGATTGGATCAGAAAAGATGAGGAAGTGTTATTAGAACCTTCATCAGATGGATCCTGGGATAGTGATATGCTATGTTACCCTTTTATTCTTGATTATTCTAAGAATAGATATATGTTATATAACGGAAATAATTACGGTAAATCTGGTATTGGTCTAGCTATTATTGATAATTAATTTATGAACAAAAATCAATACTATATTTAGGTGCTTTAAAAATGAATGCTAAATACCAAATAGTAATCAATATGGTGATGATAGTTATCTAGGTCTTTTAATGATAAAATTTTCAAAAGCAGGAAATTTTTTATCTATATAAGCTTTTACCAACTAAATAAGTAAAACCTCGTAAGCTAAAATTAAGTTATATTTCGAATAACATATATTAATTGTACACACTTATTAAGATTTTGTTAAAATCATTATAATTTATGAAAATCAATATAATTTCTAAGCAAGATTTTTTTGAACTTTCTCAAAAAAAAACCAAAGAATTTTTGGAGAAAATTGAACGTCCAGAAGCTTTTATTGTAAAGAATTTTTATTCAAGCGAGTTTGTCTTAAACTTGGTCGATAAAACATTTAAATGGGGTAGATCAGAAGAAGCTTCATGGTTTCCTTTTTATGATGATTGTCCAGATTATCATCGTTTACATGATAACTATCCAAATGCACATGTAAAACAAAAGTTTCATGGATTTTATTATCATAATTATTTTAAAAAAAACTCTCAGATTTTTAAAATGATGTCAGATTTATTTATTTTAAAAAACAATTTGGCAGGATTTAATGATGATGAATTTATGTTCAATAAGCCCTCTGACGGAATAGTGCCAAGAATTAATTTACATCATTATCCCCAAGGCGGTGGATATCAAAAAGAGCATGTTGATCCATCTGGTCCATTTGCTCAAATACAAACATTAATAATTGGTTCTAATTATGGAATTGATTTTAATAAAGGAGGTTTGTTTGCAAGAAAAACTCAGGAAGACGAAAAAATCTATTTAGATCAATTTACTAAGCCCGGTGATATGATTGTTATTTCTCCTAAAATTCCACATGGTGTAGATCCAATAGATCCAGATTTAAAATATAGTGTTAAATCAAAAAAAGGCAGATGGATTATTTTGCCGCTATTTTTATTTTCTGATTATAAAACAAATAAAGCTATTAAGCCGAAGGAGATATAGATTATGGATAAAATAATAAAAGCAGATAATCATGAAGAGGATGTACTATTAATTTTTGAAAGATTAAGGGGAATACCAAAAAAAGGGATTATTCATGTAGGTGCTCATTTAGGCGAAGAAGTTGATAATTATTTTAAGTTAGGTTTTGAAAATATTGTACTGATTGAGGCAAACCCATCTCTTTGCGAGAAAATGAATTTTAAGTACAGATTTAATAAGAATGTTTTTATTTATAACTATGCAGTTTGCGATTCAGTAGGAGAATTAGATTTTTATATTCATCAAAGTAATTCTGGAATTGAGTCTAGTAGCATATTGAAAATGGATAGATTCGATAAAATTGTCACTAGCTTAAAAACATCTAAAACTATAAAGGTTCCTAGTTCAACATTAGATGCAATTATTATTGAGAATAATTTAGAAATTTGTGATTATAATATTTTAGTAACAGACATACAAGGAGCAGATTATCTTGCATTAAAGGGATTTAAAAATAAAATCACCAATTTTGATGCAGTTGTTGTGGAGATTCAATGCATCAATTTATATGAGAATTTTGTAAGTGAACAAATGATGGATGATTTAATGTTTAAATACGGTTTTTATAAAGATTTTGTAATTTATCATGAGCTTTATGAAAACAATAAATATTTTCCAGCTTGGGGAGAAGTAGTATATATTAATAATAAATTTAAATTTGAGAGAAAGCAGGGGTGATTTATTAAATATAAAATTTATCTCATCACTAATATTACCATACTTCAGTTGTATTTGTTTTAGATGATAAGTATATATTTTAATACAGAAATACATTTGGATTTCATAAACTTTTAAAATTTTAAAAATGAAAACACCCTTTAATAAACCCTTTTTAGGAGATAAAGGTTTAAATTTTCTTCAAAATGTGTTTTTATCAAATCATCATAGTGGTAATGGTATTTACACAAAGCGAGTAAATGATTTTTTTAAAAAAAACTATAATGTTAATAAAAGTCATTTAACCACTTCATGTACTGATGCATTGGAGATGGCTGCATTATTAATTGATGTTAAACCTGGAGATGAGATCATTTTGCCAAGCTACACTTTCGTGTCAACAGCTAATGCTTTTGCCTTAAGAGGTGCCAAACTAGTTTTTTGTGATTCGGAAAGTAATTTTCCAAATATAGATTCTAATCAAATAGAAAAATTAATCACAAATAAGACAAAAGCAATTGTTGTTGTTCATTATGCAGGTTTTGCTTGTGATATGGAGAAGGTGGTTTCTATTGCTAAAGAAAATAATCTTTTTTTAATTGAGGATGCTGCTCAAGCGATAGATAATTACTATATAGATAAATTAGGCAATAAGATTCCTCTTGGTACAATAGGAGATTTAGGAACAATGAGTTTTCATGAAACTAAAAATATATCATGTGGCGAAGGTGGTTTGTTAATGGTAAACAATTCAATTTTTGATGAACCATCTAATATTGTTCTTGAAAAAGGAACTAATAGAACGTCTTTTTTTGAAGGAAAAATTAATAAATATGAATGGGTTGGATTAGGATCTTCTTTCTTGCCTTCAGAATTTACAGCAGCAATTTTATATGCTCAATTAAAAATTAAAGATAAAATAGCGAAGAGGAGAAAAGATATCTGGAGAATTTATCACGATAATTTAAAGGATCTACGTGATAATGGAGATTTGTTGAAAATAGATTATCCAGATTATTCAACTAACAATGCGCACATATATTTTATTTTAAGCAAGAGTAAGGAAGAAAGATCAAGTTTAATTAAGCATCTTAAAAAAAATGGAATAAATGCTGTAAGTCATTATTTATCTTTAAACAAGTCTCCATATTATTTAAAAACAAATGAAATTTATGATTTGAAGAATTCAGACAAATTCAGTGATACTTTACTTAGACTCCCGTTATATTATCAGTTAAAAAATGAAGAAGTAGAAAGAATATGTAGTAAGATTAAGTCGTTCTACTCACAAAAATAGCACTAATATGAAAATAGCTTTAATTACAGGTGTAACAGGTCAAGATGGCGCATATCTAAGTGAATTCTTGCTTAAAAAGGGCTACATAGTTCATGGTCTAAAAAGAAGATCATCTCAGTTTAATACCGATAGGATAGATCATTTGTATCAAGAACCACATATTGAGAATCAAAATTTTATTTTACATTATGGGGATATGACAGACTCTACGAATCTAATTAGACTCATTAAAGAGATTCAACCAGATGAGATATATAACTTAGCCGCTATGAGTCATGTACGAGTTTCTTTTGAAATGCCCGAGTATGTAGCTGATACAGATGGAATAGGAACCCTAAGGATATTAGAAGCAGTTAGATTATTAGGTTTAGAAAAAAAGACTAAAATATACCAAGCCTCCACTTCAGAATTATTTGGAAAGGTTCAAGAAGTTCCTCAATCAGAAACTACTCCTTTTTATCCGCGTTCACCATACGCAGCAGCAAAGATGTATGCTTACTGGATAACTGTTAACTACAGAGAGGCTTATGGCATGTTTGCATCAAATGGTATATTATTTAATCATGAATCACCTATTCGTGGAGAAACTTTTGTTACTAGAAAAATAACAAGAGCGGTATCAAAGATAGCTCTTGGCCTTCAAGATAAATTCTATTTAGGTAATCTAGACTCCAAAAGAGATTGGGGCCATGCAAAGGATTATGTTAGAATGATGTGGATGATACTTCAGGCAGAAGAGTCTGAAGATTGGGTTATAGCTACAGGAAGAACTACAAGCATCAGAGACTTTGTTAAAATGGCATTTAATCATATTGGAGTTAAATTAGAGTTTCTTGGAGAAGGCATTAATGAAGTGGCTAAAATAGCTTCTTGCTCGAATCCAGACTATCAATTAGAGATAGGTAAAGAAGTCTTGTCAATTGATGAGAAATATTTCAGGCCTACAGAGGTAGATCTTTTAATTGGAGATCCTACTAAAGCAAAACAAAAGCTTGGTTGGGAGCCTGAAATTACTTTAGAAGAACTGGTAGAAGATATGATGAGTTCAGATCTAAGGTTATTTAAGAAAGACAAATATTTAAAAGACGGAGGTTTTAATACTCTTAACTATTATGAATAGCTCCATTACCTTAGAATCTAAGATATTTATAGCAGGTCATAAAGGAATGGTAGGCTCTGCCTGCTGGAGAGCATTAAAAACTAAAGGTTATAAAAGCATCATTGGATTTAGTTCTAAAGATTTAGACTTAAGAGACCAAAGAGCTGTTTTTAACATGCTTGAAAGAGAAAAGCCTGAGGCAATTATAGATGCAGCAGCTAAAGTAGGAGGTATACTTGCTAATAGTAATTACCCTTATGAGTTTCTGATGGATAACATGCTTATTCAAAATAACCTTATTAAAGCCGCCCATGAATTAGATATTTCTAAATTTATCTTTTTAGGAAGCTCTTGTATATATCCAAAAATGGCTCCTCAGCCACTTAAAGAAGAATACCTACTCACTGGCCCACTTGAAGAAACAAATCAATGGTATGCCATTGCAAAGATATCAGGCGTGAAATTAATAGAGGCGCTTAGAGAACAATACAATAGAGATTATGTATCCCTAATGCCCACAAATTTGTATGGCCCTGGCGATAATTATGACCTTAAAACTTCTCATGTTTTACCAGCAATGCTAAGGAAATTTTATGAAGCCAAAGAGAACAATCATTCAGATGTAGTTCTTTGGGGAACAGGATCACCCAATAGAGAGTTTCTTCACGTAGACGATTTGGCAAATGCAGTAGTTTATGCATTAGAAAATAAAATGGAAGAGTCACTCTATAATGTAGGATCAGAAGTTGAGATTTCAATTAAAAAATTGGCTGAGTTAATTCAAAATATAACCAGTCATGAAGGAGAAATTACTTGGGATCAAAACAAACCAGATGGAACTCCAAGAAAGTTAATGGATAGTTCAAAACTACAGAGACTAGGGTGGTCGTCTACAATAGATTTAAAAACTGGAATTACAAAAGTTTATAACAATTACTTTAATGAAGTTAAATAATGTATACTTCATAACTAATATATTCCCTCATTACAGAGAGGCACTATGGCGAGAAATACTTTCAAATATTAATTTTTGCGCTACATTTTATTGTTCTAAAGATAACCCACTTTCCATACAAGAAGGAAAAATTGATAAAGAATCGCATAATTCAAGAATTAAAAATGTCAAAGGTTATTGGCTTTTTAATAAATATTTGATTTGGCAGTCTGATATAGTAAGAGTATGCTTAATAAAGCAGTTTGATTCAATAGTATTTCTGGGGGAAATGAATATTTTATCTAATTGGATTGGAGCTTTGATTTGTAGAATTAGAAGAAAAAGAGTTTTCTTTTGGAGTCACGGTTATTATGGGAATGAGAGTTCTCTAAAATATTTCTTTAGGAAGCTTTTTTATGGAATAGCTAATGAGCATATTGTTTATGAAAATAGAGGCAAAAGCTTAATGATTAAAAGTGGTTTTAAAGACCAAAATATTCATGTAATTTACAATTCACTGGACTACGAAAAACAGAAATTGTTATTTGAAAAATTAAATAAAACGGAAAACAGTTCTTTTATTTTTTTTAGAAATAATACTCTACCAGTTTTTATTTATATAGGAAGGTTAATAGAATCTAAGAAAGTAGATCAGTTGATAAAGGCTTTTAAGAATATTAATAAAGAGAGTCAGATTTGTAATTTATTAATCGTAGGTTCCGGACCTAATGAAGAAAACTTAAAAATTTTGGCTAAAGATGAAATAATTTCAAAAACTATTCATTTTTATGGAGCATGTTATGATGAAAATATTATTTCAAATTTAATATTTAACTCAATTTGTGCTGTTTCACCTGGAAACATTGGTTTAACAGTTATTAATTGCTTTTCTTATGGAACTCCGGCAATAACTCATAATAATTTTGAAAATCAAATGCCTGAGGTTGAAGTGATAGTTGAAAATGAGACAGGGTTTCTTTTTAATGAAAACAATATAAAATCTTTGGAGAAAAAAATGTTGAAAGTTATTAACTCAAAAATTAATTTTAAAGTTGAGTGCAGGAAAGTTATTGATGAAAAATACAATCCTAAAAATCAAGTTGAAATTTTAAAAGCTATATTGTGAAAATTATTTTTGATAATATAATATTTGATTTACAAAAATTTGGTGGTATATCTAGATATTGGCTTGAAGTTACTGATAGATTTAAAGACTCAAATGAATGTTATTTTTTCAATGGTTTAACCAATGAAAAAATAAGTAATCATTTTAAGCTTTTTAATAAAGAATCCGTCATACCTATTAGATTTCTAAGGTATTTGGACTTTCAAAAAAAAGCAGATGGAGACATATTTCATAGTAGTTACTATCGAATTAAAAAAGGCACTAAAAATGTAATTACTGTTCATGATTTCACCTATGAGTATTATAGAAAAGGTTTAGCTAGATATGTACATTCTTTTCAAAAAAAAAGAGCTATACTTAATTCAGAGTTAATAATATGTATTTCTGAGAGCACTAAAAATGACCTTTATTATTTTTACCCAAATTTAAATAAGAAGGTAAAAGTTATTTATAATGGTGTTGGTAATAATTTTAAAAACATTTCCGATTATACAACATTTAATAATAGATTACTTTTTGTTGGAGATAGAAAAAATTACAAAAACTTTAATCAATTAATCCTAGCTTTAAACTATACTAATGATTTTGAATTAGATATAGTGGGAGGTGGTAAATTAACAAAACAAGAACTTTCTAAATTAAGTAAAATAAGATTTAAGCATTTTGAGGGAATTTCCGATGAAGACCTGAATAAATTATATAATAGTGCTTTTGCCCTTGTTTACCCATCCTCATATGAAGGATTTGGATTACCTATAATAGAGGCATTTAAAGCTGGTTGCCCAGTAGTTTGTCACAAAGGCTCATCAACTGCAGAAATTGCAAAAGATTGCGCAATTGTTGGTGAAATTTCTCCAGAGTTTATATTAGAATCCATAATTAAGTTAAAAGATATAGATTTTCGAAAAAAGTTAGTTGATAAAGCATTTTTAGAAGCTAAAAATTATAGCTGGGATAAATGTTTTGAGCAAACTCAGAAAGCTTATGAATCATTATTATGAAAGTATCTATAATTACTATTTCATTTAACACTGAGAATACAATTGGAAATACCCTTAAATCTGTTGAAGGTCAATCGTATAAAAATATCGAGCATATAATTATAGATGGGGGTTCAAAAGATAATACTCTTGAAATATGCAATTCATTTTCTCATATATCAAAAATTATATCAGAGCCCGATAATGGAGTATATGACGCCTTTAACAAAGGATTGGAATTAGTGACCGGAGATGTAGTTGGGTTTTTAAATGCAGACGATATTTTTTATAATGAAAATTCAGTTCAAGAAATTGCAAACATTTTTTTGAATAATGAAACAGATATTGTGTATGGAAATTTAGATTATGTAAATAAAGAGGGTAAAGTCATAAGGAATTGGACTTCAAGGCCCTATGAAAAAGGGCTTGTAAAAAAAGCTTGGATGCCTGCACATCCAACATTTTATTGTAAAAAAGAAGTTTATGATCTGCTAGGAGGTTATAATGATAGTTTTAAAATAGGTGGTGATTTTGAGTTATGTCTAAGATTTTTAGAAGTCAATAAAATCCCTTCTTTTTATTTAAATAAGAAACTAGTTAAAATGCTAATAGGAGGGATTAGTAATAGTGGTTTAAAAAGCAAATGGACCATTTATAAAGAGGAACTTAGGGCTTTTAAGATTAATAAAGTTTATGTTAATCCCTTAATATTTTTTATTTGCAAACTAAAAAAGTTGAAGCAATTTTTTTAATTGTAAATTACTAAATGGTTAGTTATTAAAAGAGTGTGTTAAAAACTTTAGTGTAATTCATTTTTCAAAACAGTAAACCTTACTGTAATTTTGAAATATGCCATTTAATTCAGAAACAGCCAAAATAGCCGGTCAAAAAGGAAAAAGAGGACCTTCTAAAACATTAGATCCAAACATTAAAGAGAAAATGGAGATTTTGTATGAAGGAGTACTTGATCATTTAATAATGCATCAAAGTGAACTTTCTATGTCCGACAGAGTAAAACTTCTTCAGAGCCTTTCTAACTATTTGCTTCCAAAAACAAAATCAGTGAGAGATGAGTTTACTCTTGATAAATTAGCTAAAAGGAGTAAAAATTGGTACGACGATAAGGGACCAGATCCTACAAAGTAGCAGCAATCTTCATAAAAGCATCTGCATAAGTGTCTTTATTAACTTGCGTGCCAATATAACTTAGAAAAGTACTTTCCTTAGAGTGCCCTGTAATTTGCATAAGAATAGGTGTTTCAATTTTTCCAAAGTAATTCGTAGCAAACGACCTTCTTAAATCATGAGAAGATATTATACTTGATTTTGGGTGTGTGCCCAATTTCTTTCTTCTAGTTTTAGGGCATAATTTATAACCACTTACCATTTCATTTATTCCAGCAATTTTACAAACTTGTTTTATTTGTCTATTAAACATTTGAGCTGAAATACTATAAGGGAATTTGTATTTCAAAATTTTAATCACATCCGAATCTACCACTCCAATAGTGACATTTTTATCTGTTTTTTGTTGCTTAATGTCCACATAAACACCCAGTTCAATAAATCTTAACTGAGATGGATTTAGAATTAATAAATCAGAAACTCTTTGTCCAATATACAATCCAATAAGCATCCATTTTCTAGCATTTTCAAGTGTTGAGGGCAAATGTTTCAGGGATTTAATCTTTTTTATTTCTTCAAATGAAATAGTTTGAAGCACTCTATCCCTACTTTTTTGAGTAAATGATTCTATGTGTCTGGTGTAAGGGTTTACAGGAATATTCATTCTTTCCGCTTCCTTACATATCATTTTTAAAAGCTTTAGTTGAAGTCCAGCATTATTTAAAGAATAGGTCTTTTCCGTTAAAAGCCATTCTTTAAACATATTAACTAACATGTGGTCTATAGCATTTAACATGATTTGATTTCCTATGTGCTTTTCGAAATCTCTAATCAGCTTTTCAAACACCATTAAATTTCTTACTGAATTATCAGATAATCCTAGTGAGCCACTTCTTTTAATTCTTCTATAAGGCGCATGCTTAATATAATTAGAAATTTGCTCAAGCAATAGTCCATTATTATTGTTTTTGTGATACATTGTAAAGCGTTTATTAGCTAAAAATTCAGTGTAACATTTGTAACATTTTTTACATGGAATTACATTTTAGTTAAAATGTTTCTTTACAAAAATTACTGTATTTTTAGTTTTTGATTACACTTAAAGATACGTTATTTTTTATGTTAATTTACGTGAAACATCAGTAAAATAGGGGTTAACTGATCTTTTATTTTAAATACTACGGGCTGTAGTTGAAAGTTTTATCTTTGCTTTTTATTCATATAAAATCATGGTTTACATCACCGGCATTACAGGCTTTATAGGCCAAAATTTATCCCACTATTTGGGAGAGAATGTGGTGGGTGTAAATCTTAGAAAGCAGCAGCCCTTGGTTTTTGAAAAGGGGGCGGCGGTGGTGCACCTAGCAGGGAAGGCGCATGACTTAAAAAAGACGTCGGGCCCTAAGGAGTACTTTACAGTCAATACCGAATTGACTAAAAAAATTTTTGACGCTTTTCTGGCTTCTGAGGCTGGGGTGTTTGTGTTTATGAGTACCATTAAGGCTGCGGAGGGGAAGGATGTAGGAGCGTCGGCTTACAGCCAATCTAAGTACCAGGCGGAGGCGTATATATTGGCCCAAAAGGTTCCACCAGGGAAGCGGGTGTATATTTTAAGGTCGGTCATGGTGCATGGCCCAGGGAACAAAGGGAATTTGAATGTATTGTTTGGGGCGGTGAAACGTTTGGGTGTTTGGCCTTTGGCGGCTTTTGAAAACCAGCGGTCTTTTGTCTCTGTGGAGAATCTTTGTTTTGTGATCAAGGAACTCATAGACAATGAAAACGTGGCTTCTGGGGTGTATGCGGTGGCAGATGAAGAGGCTTTGAGCACCAATGAGTTGGTAGCGCTAGCGGGCGAGGCTATAGGGAAGAAAGTGGCTTTTTGGAAAGTACCTAAGGGGCTGGTAATACTATTGGCCAAGTTAGGAGATGTATTGCCTTTGCCACTAAACAGTGAGCGATTGGAGAAGCTTACGGAAAATGCGGTGGTAAACGCCAGTCCACTATTAAAGGCCTTGGGCATAAAGTCTTTGCCTTTGCGTACCTTAGCGGGATTTAAGAAGACATTTGAATCTTTTATACATGAATAGACTTATAGCCCTTTTAATGCTGTTGCTGCTGTCTCCGCTTTTTGTAGTGGTGGCCTTGGCCATATTTTTAGAAGATGGGGCGCCGGTGTTTTTTGTGCAGAAAAGGGTGGGTAAAAACTATAGTTTCTTTGCCTTGTACAAGTTTAGGACTATGAAAAAAAACACCCCCAATGTGGCCACGCATTTGTTAGAGAACCCCAAGCAGTATTTATTAGGATTGGGTGGGGTGCTTAGGAAGTTGTCTTTGGATGAATTGCCCAATTTAATCAATATAGTTAGGGGAGAGATGGTTTTTGTGGGGCCTAGGCCTGCCTTGTACAACCAGGAAAACCTTATGGCGCTCCGGGTAGCGGCAGGGGTAGAGAAGCAAATGCCTGGGATTACCGGATGGGCACAGATTAACGGAAGGGACAGTATTTCCCTAGAAGAAAAGGTGGCGCTGGAAAAATATTATTTAGACAACCAATCGCTGGCCTTGGACCTAAAAATACTGTGGCGGACCCTCTTTAAAGTGACGGGAGACCAGAGCGTGTCTCATTAAATAAAATTCCAACAGAAATAGTATCTTAGCAGTCAATTAGAAACAACCTACTGCCCATGCTGCTGGCCAAAATATTCAAGAACCATTACAACAAAACCTATGCCTACATCCTAGATGTATTGGGCCTGGCTTTTGCTATAAAGGTATTGCTGCAGCTCAATGGGGCCACCGTAATTATAAACCAATACCAGGATTTGGCGGTGTATGGGGTCTTGGCCATTTTGGGCATCCGCCTGATGGGCGGGTACAGCATGATGCTGCGCTTTACTTCCTTGTTAGACGTGTCAAGAATTGCAGCAGGGCTGTTTATAGCCACTGTTTTATTTGGGTTTTATACCGGGGCTACCACCCGATTGGAGTTTAGGTATTTGGTGCTGCTGTTTTACTTCTCCATTACCGTATTGGTGGCGTATAGGGTAGGAGTGCGCCTCTTGTACCACCGATCTATTGCAGTGACCGAGAAAACCCCCACCTTGTTATTTGGGGCGGGTACCAATGGTTTAAATGCCCAAAGGGCGCTCATGAATTCCAGTAGCATTCAAGTGCTTGGTTTTGTAGACGACGACCCAAATAAAATTGGCCGTTCCATAGAAGGTTTGCCTGTATATGGGATGAAAGGCTTGGCTGCTGTAGTGGCCAAAAAAGAGGTAGCCCAAGTGGTACTTACCTCAGAGAAGCTGTCCGTAGGGCGTAAAAAAGAACTCTTTGATTTTCTAAGTGCCCTAGGGGTAAAAGTATTTACTGTGCCTTCAGTGGACCAGTGGGTACAAGGTGGGGCCCAGGGAAATGCCCTGAAATCTATAAAAATAGAAGACCTGCTCAAAAGAGACGCCATTGCCATAGATTTGGCTAGAAATAAGGCCGTATATGCCGGGAAACGCATCCTAGTGACCGGAGCGGCAGGCTCCATAGGCGCAGAGATTGTA
>Ga0209308_10001196_pt1 | contig 24724 bp, 21 predicted proteins | sample COGITO_mtgs_1204_3_FD_184806 | JGI IMG/M metagenome (GOLD analysis project Ga0209308, IMG submission 184806) | Pelagic marine microbial communities from North Sea - COGITO_mtgs_120405 (SPAdes) (version 2) | ecosystem: Environmental > Aquatic > Marine > Epipelagic ...
TGGAAGAAGGAAGTTATCTCTTCCTCTTTCCCGCACAAATCTTTCTTTCAAAAAGCGCGCGCGCGCCAAAAGCGGTGAAAGTGTGTTTTTGGTCGTTGGAAAGTATCATCTTTGGTATCTCACTCTGAACGCGCGCTACAGCGTCACGAGTGGTCGTAAAAGAGAAGGAGATCGCGCGTGGTGCGCGCGCATTTTTTGCGCGGGGAAAGGCGGGGGCGTCTTCAGGTTTCTTTTTTCCCGCAGAACATCGTATCAAGTTGGTTGAGAGTTTGTTAGTACGCTTTGGTTTTGGAAGAAGATAAAGAACGAGACTCCCACGAATAATGGAAGAAGAAGAAGGGTCAACCCCGATGACGACGACGAGTCGCTCTCCTCGGGAGACTCCTTCCGCGAACGCTTTGAACAACAACGGCGCGTCTCAACGACGAGAAAGAGAGAGAGAAAGTTTTGGGATAAACAACAACGCGTCGGACAACTCCACGTCCGAAGAGGAGATTTTATTGCAGCATAAGACGAAAAAAACGTCGCCCACCGGGGGTAGTGTTACGACGACGACCACTCCGAGAAGACAAAATAAGTCCATGTTCCGAGACATATCCCGGCGCCAATGGGACCCGAGATATCACAAGCAGTGCACGCAAACGCAGTGCATGAAACACCCGTCGATTATTAAAGGCATGCGGTTGTTGAAAAACCTGGAAAAACACGGCGGGTGCGTGAATACGGTGAGTTGGAACGAAGACGCGTCGCTGTTGATTTCCGGGTCGGACGATATGACCGTGGTCGTTTGGAGCACGGGGACGAATTTTCCGGTGAAAGGGTCGGTATTTACCGGGCACACGCACAACGTGTTTGACGCGCAGTTTATTCCAAACTGTAACTCGACCAAGTGCGTGACGACAGCCGCGGACGGTCAGGTGAGAATGATTGATTTAGAGCGAGGGTTCGCGGAGAAGCCGCCGAACCATCACACGAATAGATACATGCGGAATATAAACCTGGATTCGCCAGCCGCGCATCAATTATGGTCCGGTGATGGTGCTGGTATGGGGATGAAGCTGATCTTTCTCCCCGGGTCCGCCACGTCGTTTTTATCCACGCATCAGGACGGGTGCGTGAGACTGTTTGATATACGAGAAGGGACGAAATCGAGACGAGAAGTGGTTATTGATTTGGCATCAGTGGGCGCGGCCTCGGATATAGCGTTTGATCCAACGGCTCCGCATACTTTTGCGGTTGGATGCGACGACCCAATCGTGAGGGTATTTGATATTCGGCACCACGTGGCAAAGCTGACGAGAACTTCGGAAGATTATTATTCTCACGCCGGATCTCCCGGGACGTCGCCGATTCCGTCGCCAACCGGTACCGGCGCCGCCGCTATGCGACGTGGTGGCGTTAACTACGGTGTTTCGCCAAGTAGTACGGTTGGAAGTCCTGGAACACCAACGGGAGCAGCTGGAGGCTTTGGATTGCCGTCGTCGCCTCCTTCGCGGTCGTCTGGATTCGTCGAAAGATGTTTGCCGACCGTGGCGGAATATTGTCCTGGATTAGCATTCGGTGCTATGAAAAAGTTCCAAGGCGAAGAGGAGCTCATGAGATCTTCGTTTCGGTCTCGTCGATTTGAGGGTATCTCTGGAATAGCGTTTAGTAAGACCGGAGAGTTGGCGTGCACGTATAAGGGCGAAGACGTGTACGTTTTAGAAACGCGTAAAGTTGTCTCGTCGGTTAAGATTGATCTCTTCAAGCACGATTCTATGGATGAATTGGAGAAACGATACGAGGGGTGCGCAAAAAAGTACGAAGGGCGGAAAAACACGCGCACGTTCCTTAAAGGCGTCGCGTTCATGTGCGGCGACGAATACGTAACCACCGGCGGGGACTGCGGTAACATTTTCGTGTGGAACAAAAAAACGACGGAACTCGTGTGCAAACTCCCGGGAGATTCGCAAGTCGTTAATAATGTGATTCCACACCCCCATTTGCCCGTCCTTGCGGCTTCTGGCATTGATTCGGATATTAAAATTTTCGAGGCGTCGAAGGATGGAGAGCACATTGACGAGCCGCCTCGGAAAGGCGAGAGAGATAACGATTTCGACTCCTCAGATGAAGACGACGAAGACAACGAGGACGAGGACGAGATCGATGGTGAGGAATACGTTCAAATCAACACTCCTGGTGGCCATGTTATCCAGATCCCTGGTCGTTCGTTGATAGAACTGCTCAGACGGCGTCAAGAAGGCCGGGACGTAAGTATAGATCCCTTACTTTTGGAAGAGGACGAGGAGGATAGCGATGACGACGACGATGAGGATGAGGATGAGGATGAGGATGATGACGACGACGACGAGTCATTCTCTTCGTCTTCGTCTTTATCGTCGGAGGAGGAAAGTTCGGAGCACGAGGATACTGGTAGTGGTCATCGAGAAGATGAACTCGACGGGGACGACGAAGAGGAGGATGAACAAATGGAAGACGCGGAAGAGTCTTTTGAAGAAAATGCTGTAGAACAATAACAACAACAACGGTACAATACATACAGGTAATAACATAAATAGGAAATTGATTACATAGCCCACATAGGCGCCTGAAAAGAGCCAGCCAGAATTCAAGTTGTAAAAAAAGAAGTGAAGTATCAAACAAGTGTACGTATAAAATTTCTGTCTCTAGTATCATCTATAATATTACATTAAACTATATTCAATCGCGTGCAAAAGTAACCTCCTCGCCGGCGCCGCTTCTGGCGCTGGGGCAGGGCTACTCGATTTCTTCTTATCGGCGCCAGTAGCCTTTACGATAATCACCGCGACTACTCCTACCGCGACTAAAAGCATCAGAGTAATTACGCACCTATCCGTGGCTAACCCTTTCGTAATATCTCGAACAAGATTCAACGATTTTCGAACCGAAAACTGAAGCTCGTCCAACTCGTCCGTGATTTCGTCCAGTTTTTGCGTTTGTTCTTTGAGCTTCCCCGCAGTCACCGCGCCCATTTCGATAGTTTCGTGTACAATTTTCTTCGACCTCGAGACTGATTTATCCGTCTGGTTCATCATTCCTCTCCCGTGTTGCACGAGCTGTTGCGAATCCATCTCTCGCAAATCATCGCCCTCTTTAATCTCGTGCATCTTTTGAAACGTCGGCATGACTCCAGCTAATCGAGACACTTGCGCCGCGGACGAACTCGACACTCTCGTCGTTTCCGCGATGGCCGCTTGCTTCTCCGCGATGGCGTTTTGCGCAGCTTTTTTCATCGTAACAAACCTATTCAACTCAGAAACCATTCTTTTCTTCGTCATCTGAATCTGATCCAACCTGGCCGCATAATTCGTAGTACTATTACTGTTATTCTTGCTTTCCTCCTCTGCTTCCTCTTTCGCTCGTCTCTCGTATTCTTTAATCAGTTTCTTCCCGTCCGCCATTTTATTCGTCAACTGTTTCAAATGCGTCTGCGCTCTCGTCGGTTCGCCTCGTAATATCGCGGTTTGATTGAATCCATTTTCTAAAGCGTTGAACGTTTCTCGCAAGATTTGTTCCGTGCTCGTCGCAGAAGAAGACATGATGATGCCGATGAAAACCTCCTTCCTTCTTCGTTAAATTCTTTTTTGTTTTGCCGCCCGTTATTTTCCCGACGACGAAGAGAAAAGAGATTCAAAAATGTTGTTTTTGAGACGGGTGATTGATGAGGATGATGACGACGAACAACCAAAGGATAGATAGAAAAACCACTCTCAGCGATCGTCGGTCGTCGTCGTCTTTCTTTCGCGTCTTTCTTTCGCGTTTGAGTGTGTGTTTATGCGTGTGTTTATTTTATGTGGTAGAAAGCCAAGCCAAAGGGAGTGATTTGACGAGTAAAAATGAAGAATTTGAGCAGACGAGAGAGGCACCCTTTTGAGAGAAAAAGTGATGGAAAAGGGATTAGAGTGGATAAACATTCAGCGCGGATATGTGTGCAATACATACTTCTTCACGTGGTTTTACACGACGCGCTCATCATTTAAAACAAACCGAAGAACTTTTTAGGCTTCGTCTCCTCCTCTGTATTCTTTGTCTTCTTCGTGGTGGTGTTGTTGTTGTTCCCTTTCTTTCTCGCCTCTGCGTCTCGCTTCGCCTGTTCGATTTTCTTCCTCCTCGCCTCTTGAATCTTTCGGATCTCTTCGGGTTTGATTTCCGGTCCAAACCCACCCAACGCGCGGATAATATTAGTGTTAGTAGTATTTCGTCGTCGTCGTTCTGGTGTATCAACAACTCTGGTTAAAACCACGGAGGAGGAGGAGGAGGAAAGCGTCGAAGCTAAATGCGTCATGTGATGTATCTTTTAATGAAGGGAAACAAAGTTGCTTCTTCAAAATCCCCTACTTTTTGCTCTCGAATTTTGACACACACACACACACACAGAAAGAGAGAGAGAAGCGAGAAGAAGCGACCAAGATGACGACGCTCTCGTCGCGTCGCTCGTTGTTTTCAAGAAGCCCTCGTCGCGGTTGATGATCGGTATATTTTAGTGTTGCGATGCACTGACCGCGATAAACATTTCTTAATCAATTTGAGACATGATGAACTCAAGAATAACAACAACGAGACGCACCACGAATGATGTTTTTAATAACAAGAACAACAACAAAAATTCGTCGTCGTCGTTATACGCGTTCTCTTTACTCCCGTGTATTCTGATGCTTCTAGGCGCGGGCGAAGACGGCATATTCACCACTTTACTCATCGGCTGCGCGGCGTCGTATATTCTAGATTTGCTGAGGTATCCAGAGATGACGCTCGTCTGCGTTTGGCTCACGTTGTTTTCGATATATTTAGCGATGTTGATTGAATCTGATTTGTTCTTCGCGCCGTTACGACCGACGATTATTTCGTTGTTTCTGCTGACCACGAACGGAATCATGCTGTTTTTGTGCGGTCTGTGGGCGAGTTTACAGTTTAAATGGGTGGAAATGGAACATCCGAACGTTTCGAGATGGATGGAAAGCGTTCTCGTGGCTTCGATTTTGCCGGTGTGCGGCGCGTTGATCGGGTGGACGTTGATGGCATCTGTGGGTGCGGTTTTAGCGCCGTTTTATTTACAGATTGTTTTGATGGTATTGTATCATCTTCTCTACGATGATGATGGTAAAAAGTCATCGCCGCCGTCTTCATCTCGGGGACGACGACAAAGAGGCGGCTCATTCAAAGGAGTATCCGGGGCGCCGGGAGAAAGATCGCTCACAAGTCGCGAAAAGTATATTCACAAATTTTGCGTGTGTTTTTGTCCAGCATTCGTGTACGTTGGAACGCATTGGCCAACACTCATAGAATCATCTTTTATTTTCTGGGAGCACGCGTTACACGTGGTCATTTTGTGCTCTCTCGGTGCGACGGTTTTATTTGAGACGAGAATGACGCTGCTCGTGACCGCGGTCGCGGTGGCGTTGCGGGTCGTCGACACGACTGAATATTCTGTATTGTTACTCATCGGCGGTGCATTTGTCCTCGGCATCGCAACGCTCATCGATATATCGAGATTAAACATTGGAATCTACGCGTTGTTTATGTGTCTAGCGATCGCAACGGTTGGATACTTTTTGAAGAGGAATTATTGGTTCATCGAAGGCATGGAAAATACGTGTTTCGGCATTTTGTTGATCACGTCAATCACATTCGCCGTTCCCGGTTTATATCTGATGGAATTTTCCAAAGAAGTTCTATTTGGCATGCTTTTCGTGCAAGCTGCCGTGATGGCGCAAGTGGAGGCAATGTTATACAACGAGATTCAAGAAGATGGGAGTACGTTTTACCCGCCGTATTTAATAGCGCTCACGACGTTTTGCGGCGTTCAACTTTCCACGAAAATGCTGAATCTCTCAAAGACAAGGTTTCCAGATATGCTCATTTATACTGTGTATGTTTCCAAACTTTCTGTATTTTTAGATCTCGATTGGGTGAAAGTTTTTGTGTTGATGTGTGCAAGTGCGTCTAAGTATACGATACTCATCGTTCTTGGGCTGTTGTACGCGAGATTGGAGCTGTTTGACGTTCTATTTCTCTTCACCGGCCATCGCCCGACGGATGCTGGATTGTTTGGTTCATTGCTGTGTGCGACGAGCGCACTCGGAGGGTTTCAATCCTTACGGAAAGCGCGTTTGATTTGTATGATAGCCGGTCTCCTTCTCGTTATAATAAAACCGCCTTTGCCGTGGCAAGGCGAAGTTGGATTCTGGTACGATCAAGACCACGTTCCAGACAGAGAGCCAGATAGGGATAGCATGTATTCACTGGGAGGTGAATATGACGGCGCAGAAGAAACATACAGAAGTTGGTTTCTAATTTTATCCATAGTTTTTGGTTTGTTCGGCGTCGGAACTGTTAGCGGCTTGTGTTTCGGTTTGTTCGTGATGAAAGAGAGCGTGGTGGTTTGCGCGTTGTGCGGCGCGTTTGTTCAATACAAAAGAGCGAGTGTATTTTATGCCATGGTTTTAGCAATAGTATTTGCCATAACCACGATGATTGGTGACGAAGAGGTTTACAATTTACTTTCTGTCGTCGCGGTGTGTTTCTTACACTGCGCTTTGAGCGTGAAGTATACTCACTTTGTGGTCTCGAGAGCACAACGAACGACGACGAGAAACCGCGACGATGACAACAACAACAATAAAGTATACAATCCGTTTGTACGAAAGAGGCAAAGCGCAAGTGAGAGAAACATGGGCTTTAACAACGGGAACAAGAATGCTATCTCGAAAAATGATTATCATGACGCAATGGATCGCGTGGGAAACATTGCGACGTTGTCCGCGTTCGTCGCAACGCTGGTCGTGTTTTGGGATTCCGAGGATTCGAGTTTCATTACGATCCCGCTCGTTTCCACGATTCTTTTCTTAGCTCGGACCGAAAAGGCGTCATTTTTCGCGTACGTCGCAGTCGTGTGCGGATACTTTGCCCAAGTGCTTCTGTGCAACAGTAACGATAGCGTCAGTTCTGCCATCTTTGCAGCGTTTTCTTTACCGAGCGCGTTCGCTTTCGCCCGCTTCCTCTATTCCTCCTTCGAGCGACAATACGAGAAAAGCGCGTTAGCGCTCGCGTCTCCGTTGAACATCGTACCCATTGTGATGGGTCTCGGTGTCAAGTCAAAAGCAGTGGTATCTTTAGGAATAGTCGGCGTAGCGTCTGGTATTGCCCAGTATGTCGTTCAAAGTAGAATACAAAGGAAAGGTAGCCGATATTTATAGATGTAGTTATGTAGTAGTAGTGTTGTAATGAGATTTTTTTTTCTTACTACTTGAACGAGTAGGTAAAGCTTTTTCAGAGAAACAGAGGAAAGTAAAAACCTCAGAAAGATGACGAAAGAATGAAAGAACACACCTAAACTATTCACGCGCTGAAAAAGAAAGAACAAAAAACAAACGAAAGAAACAAGATGGGTATTCTCGAACGAATAGCCGACATCGAGAAGGAGATGTCTCGAACGCAGAAAAACAAGGCCACGGAATCACACCTGGGGACGTTGAAGGCGAAGTTGGCAAAACTAAAGCGCGAACTTTTAGAACCGCAGAAAGGAGGAGGATCTTCGGAAGAGAGAGGCTTTGAGGTGAACAGATACGGTCACGGACGAGTCGCGCTGATTGGGTTCCCGTCCGTGGGGAAGTCTACGTTATTGTCAGAACTCACCAGCACGGAAAGCGAAGCGGCAAACTATGAATTCACAACGTTGACGTGTATTCCTGGGGTGATACATTACAACGACGCCAAAATACAACTGCTGGATTTGCCTGGAATTATCGAAGGCGCGAGCGAAGGGAAAGGGAGAGGGAGACAAGTCATTGCAGTCGCGAAGAGTTCGGATTTAATCTTGATGGTTTTAGACGCGATGAAATCGGAAGCCGCGAATACCACGTACGCGCACAAACAAATATTGACGAGAGAGCTCGAGGCGGTCGGGTTGCGCTTAAATCAAACGCCGCCGCGAATATACGTCAAGAAGAAGAAATCCGGAGGCGTTCAAGTTTCGGATACCGTACCAGGGGGCTTGACCAAAATCGATCGCAAAGCAATCATGAACGTTTTACACGAGTATAAACTGAACCATTGCGAAGTGATTTTTAGAGAAGACTGCACGGTTGATCAGTTCATAGACGTCTTAGAAGGAAATAGAAAGTACATCAAGTGTCTGTACGTGTATAATAAAGTGGACGCGCTGACAATTGAGGAGGTGGACAGATTGAGTCGAAGGCCTGATTCGATATGTATTTCGTGCACGAAACAGCTCGGCTACGATAGATTATTAGAATCGGTATGGAACGCGATGGGTTTGGTTCGCGTATACGCAAAGAAGATGGGTGAGAAGCCAGATTTTGAAGAACCGGTAGTTTTATCCGAAGCGAGAGGCGGGATCACGCTGAACCAATTCGCCGAACAATTACACGCGGAGTTGCCGAAACAGTTGAAGTACGCGTTAGTGTGGGGCTATTCCGCAAAACACATGGGCCAGCGCTGTGGTCTAAAGCATCGGCTCATGGACGAAGACGTCGTGCAAGTCGTCAAAGGTACCGCCCATCTAGACGAAGGTATCGGAAGATTTTCTCAATCGAAAAAAGACGAACCGGCGAGGATAGCGGACCGCGTGAAAAAGAAGAAGCTGATTTCATAACATACTTGGTAATAGAGATTTTATACAAAGCATGGCGTGCGAGCGTGGATATTACAACAATACAAATTCTAACTAAAGCGCTAAATAATCTAATTTTGAGAAACTACCGTGCTCTTGGAAGCAGTTGGAACAAAACTCTCATATCGCAAGGTTCATTTTTCCGATAGAAGCGCGGTTTACCACCTTTCTCTCGTTGGTCGGAGCCAATCAATTCGCACTGTATAAAATCGTCCGTCTCTCGCAAGAATTCATACAAAGCTTTGATTTCGTGGTTCTCGAATTCTGGATAGTTGATGAGCTCATCAAATACGAGATACAGAGGAAACGCGTTGGTTCGAAACTGCGCGCTCTCTCGCAAAAATCTTCCGAGTTCGTTCAGAACAACTTTCGCGGACGAGTACAAATCAGAATCGATATGAACCAAGCCAAGAACAGAACTGCCGACGGAGAGCGCATCGCGAAAGAATCCTGGCACGGTGTCTTCAAACCATCCTTTAATTATCACCGCTCCTGATACAGAAATCTCCTTGGAGTTTAAATTAAACCACCCTTTCCCTTTGCCATTATACCAGTTTTCTGGTAAGCCCTCGAACGAATCAAACCCGTAAATTTTCGTGTGCGATGATGATGATGATGATAAATACTCGACAATCTGTCCTAACGTGCCTCCCGTGTAGCACCCAAACTCCGCGCACACGAAATCTTTTCCTTCGAAATTCTCATTTTGTTTTGACTTTCGTATCCGTTCCAGCGCGTATACCAAAGGCGTTTGCCTAAGATTTCTCGTTGAGAGAGTTTCCAAGACGATTGAGATGAACGTTTTTAAATCAACCAAGTCTTTCTCTTTGGTAAAAAGATGCGGCGGGGCGATGATGATGTTTTCTTCAGCGGAGGACATCATCGTCAAATAATCATCGTATCATCTCTCTGTTCGTTTTTGTGTTGTTTGTTTTTTAGGTGTTTTTAGAAAGGGGGGAGTTGCAGAGAAAAACAAACCAGGAGTATTAGGTGAATCTGAACGTACGATAGTAAGTAACAATGGGCACACTCGCATGAACACAAAACGAGAGAACTCAACTCATCGAGCAGACGTTCTTCTTACTCTCTGCCTCGGCGGCACTCGCTTTTTCTCTCGCTTGCCACTCTTTCCGCGCCTTTTTCGTCGGGCGGAAAAGCGTCAAAACTCTGTGAGGACAGATCTCCGCCGGTTTGTAAAAACGTAACTTTTCGCCGGTATCTTCTCGTCCGTCAGCGCCCAACACGACGCACTCGATCCAGTCCTTGTTTTCTTTGAGAAATTCAAACAGAGCTTTAATCTCGTGATCTTCGTAGGTTGGGTAATCGATGAGCTCGTCGAACGCGACGAAAAGCGGCACTTCGGCGGACATGAAAAATCTGTTCTCTTTCAAAGTCTTGGCCAGTGCTTCGCCCAAAACTTCTTTCGTGCTTTGATACAAATCGCAGTCGATGTGCAGAAGTAAGAGCTCTACGTCTGCAAAGTTGGTCGTATCAAAAAATTTCGGAACGGTGTCGCTGAATAAACCTTTCACGATGGACACGTTTTCTCCAAGAATATCTTTTGGAATCTCCCCGCCCTGAGAGAACGCCCCTTTGCCCCAGGACCCAGGTATCCAGTTTTCCGGAAGGCCTTCGAAAGAATCGAAACCGACGATGGTTTTCCCAACCGGGAAAAACTCTTTGATTTTCTTCAGCGTGTGTCCAGCGCCGACGCCGAACTCCATGATCATCTGCTTCGGTATCGGCAAGTGAGTTGGTCCGATATCTTCGTCCTCTTTCTGACTTCGTCTCTGAAGCGCTTTCAAAGCGAAAAATAAAGGAGGTTCGTTCAAGTCGAGCGAGATCAAACTCGTGTGCACCTCGTCGATGAACGCGTCCAAGGACGAGAGCGATTTCAACACCGCCTCTTCTTCCTTCGTCTCTTTCTTTTGTTTACTCGGAGATGATGATGATGACATTTTCGTTTATGAAAAACGCGCGGATATCTTCTTGCGTTTGATATCTTTTTGTTGTCAGAGAGAGAAACACGTGTATTTTTTACATCAAAGAGAGACAAAAAGTCCAAGTCCAACCCTGAATTTTGCTCGTTTTTCTCGTCGAGACTCGTCGTTCGCACCTTAGTTTTAAGGCAAACCCACGTCCATCACTAAAAACCACAGAACTCAAAGCTCTCGTTCAAAAAAAAAAAAGACGAACATGGGAGGGAAAGACGACCAAGAAGGAAACAACGATTCCGGGTCGGACGACGACATCGCGTTCGCGGACGACGATAACGACACGAAAGACGAAGAGACGAACGTGGAGAGTTACGACAGCGACGACGAGAATTTGGAAGAGGTAAGTTTTATGTTGTCTATATTTTTGTATCGTCATCTCATCGGATGAGAGATTTTTGGTTTGAAATGATGAGAGAGATCGGCTTTTCGAGCGCGCGCGCGTTTAAGAGAAAGAGAGAGCGTTCAAACGCGTTAAAGAGAAAGAGAAGTGTAACAACGAGTTCTCATCGCGCAGAGCGTTTCTTTCGCTCTCTTTTTTAACGCTTCGATGATGGGCGATATATCGACGGTTCCATTTTTTCTCGGCAGATCGGTCTTTTTATCGTCCTCTGTGTCGCGTCGTCGAAAGGTGTCGAACAACAACAACAACAACAACAAAGAAAACCTTTCGAGCGAGAAAAAATATTTCGCAAAAAGTCGCAAACGACGTACTGCGATCATTGAACTAACCACGAAACATCCGTTCATCTCTTCTTTTTTCTTCTTCTTCTTCTTCCACGCATATATAGGGCAAAGATGGTGAAATCATGTCCCCGTCGAAGCTCGCCGCCGCGAAAGCGGAGAAGGCGCGTTTGCGAGACTTGAAGAAGCAACAGCTCGACGAACTCGAACGCGTGCGAAGAGAACAAAACGATAAAGTCGCAAAGGAAGGGAACAAGAGTTCGAAGTATAAAATGCTCTTGGCGGAAACGGAGGTGTTTGCGCACTTTCTCGCCGGGTCGAAGGCTCACGCGGCGTCGCAAAAGAAAGGGAAGAAAGCGAGAAAGGAAACCATCGACGAAGACGAGGAGGATAAAGAAATGGTTGAAAACGAAGACCACTTTCACGGAACGAGATTGACAGTGCAACCGTCGTGCATTAAGTTTGGCACGATGAGACAATACCAAATTGAAGGTTTGAACTGGATGATCAAGCTCTTTGACCAAGGCATCAACGGTATTTTAGCCGACGAGATGGGTTTGGGGAAGACGCTTCAAACGATTTCACTTTTGGGGTATTTGCACGAATATCGCGGCATCACGGGTCCGCATTTAGTCGTCGTTCCGAAGTCTACGCTTGGTAACTGGATGAACGAGTTCAAGAGATGGTGTCCGGTTTTGAGAGTGTTTAAATTTCACGGTAACCAAGAGGCTCGCGAAGAGCAAAAAAGAGACTCGATGCGTCCAGGCGGGTTTGACGTTTGTGTCACGTCGTACGAAATGGTCATCAAAGAAAAGTCAGCTTTGAAGAAATTCCACTGGCGTTACATCGTCATCGACGAAGCGCACCGTTTGAAGAACGAAAAGTCCAGGTTAGCGGTGACACTGCGCATGCTTTCGTGCAATAACCGCATGTTGATCACGGGTACGCCGTTGCAAAACAACTTGCACGAACTTTGGGCGCTTTTGAACTTTTTGTTGCCGGAAGTTTTCGCCGTCGCGGGAGATTTCGATGACTTTTTTGCGAACGTCGAAGACGAAGACGGTGGATCCGTCGATGTTGTTCAGCAGTTGCATAAAGTTTTGCGACCGTTCTTGTTGAGACGTTTGAAAGCGGAGGTTGAGAAATCTTTACCGCCGAAAAAAGAGACGATTTTGAAGATTGGCATGTCCGATTTACAAAAGCAAATTTATAAACGCATCTTGCAAAAAGACATCGACGTCGTGAATTCTGGCTCGGATCGCGCGAGATTATTGAACATGGTCATGCAATTGAGAAAGTGCTGCAACCATCCGTACCTGTTCGAAGGCGCGGAGCCGGGACCGCCGTTCATGACTGGCGAACATCTCGTCACAACCTCGGGTAAATTGATTTTGCTCGATAAATTGCTCCCGAAGCTTCAACAGCGCGGTTCTAGAGTGTTGATTTTCTCCCAGATGACGCGTTTGTTGGACGTTTTGGAAGATTACTTGATGTATCGCGGTTATCAGTATTGCAGAATCGACGGTAACACGGATGGTCAAATTCGCGAAGACTCCATCGAAGAGTACAACAGACCGGGCACGGAAAAGTTTGTGTTTCTTTTGTCCACCCGAGCTGGTGGCTTGGGTATTAACTTAGCTACCGCGGATACCGTCATCTTATACGATTCCGATTGGAACCCGCAGATGGATTTACAGGCCATGGACAGAGCGCATCGCATCGGTCAGAAGAAGGAAGTTTCCGTCTTTCGTTTCTGTACCGATAATTCCGTCGAAGAAAAAGTCATCGAGAAGGCGTACAAAAAGTTAGCCTTGGACGCTTTAGTCATTCAGCAAGGTCGTTTGCAGCAGAACGCGAAATCCGTCAATAAGGATGATTTAGCGAACATGGTTCGATACGGCGCCGAGAACATTTTTGATTCCACGGCAGTGACCGACTTGACTGCCGAAGACGTCGACGCGATTATTGCCAAGGGTGAGGAAGCGACGAAACAGTTGAATGAGAAAATGTCAGGTTTCACGGACAAAGCGTTGAAGTTCTCCATGAACGCGGACGCTTCTTTGTACGAATTCGAAGAGCAAGAGGCAAAGGAAGAGGCGAAAAAGCTTCCGGAAGGCATCGACGTCAAAGCCATCATTTCCTCGAACTGGATCGATCCACCGAAGCGGGAAAGAAAGAAAAATTACAGCGAAAACCAGTACTATAAAGACCAAATGAACCAAGGTGGACGTCCGAGCGGAAAGTCTGGCCCGAGAATCGCGCGTTTGCAACAAATGAACGATTTTCAATTCTTCCAAGTCAAGAAAATTCAAGCGTTTTACGACAAGGATGTCAAGCGCAAGACGTACGAGTGGGAGAAGAAACAAAACAGACCGAGAACGACTGGCGCGGACGGAGAAGAGGTGGAAGAACCGGACGACCCGAACGCTCCTCCAGCACTCGCGCCAGAAGAACAGGAGGAGTACAATAAACTTCTCGCTGAAGGTTTCACGGACTGGAACAGAAGAGACTTTCAACTCTTCTGCAAAGCGTGCGAGTTGCACGGCCGAAAAAATTTGGACGCGATTGCGTTGGACATGGAAGGTAAGACATTAAGCGAGGTTAAAGAGTACGCGAAGGTATTTTGGGAGCGCTGCACGGAGATTTCCGATTGGAAGAGAATTGAAGGTAACATCAAAAAAGGTGAATTGAAGATTCAACGACAAGAAGACATGTTGAAGGCGGTGAAGAAGAAACTCTCGCTTTACAAGAACCCGTGGCGTGAGTTGAAGGTGGTCTACGGCCCGAACAAAGTGAAATCGTACACCGAGGAAGAAGATCGATTCCTTCTGTGCTCGATCACGGAGGTTGGCTTCGGGAACTGGGAAGAGTTGAAGGCGCAAATCAGACAACACTGGCAATTTAGATTCGATTGGTTCATCAAGTCCAGAACTCCAAAAGAGTTGGGACGACGCGTGGAGACTTTGATCAATCTCATCGAGAAAGAGGCGGAAGTGAACGACGAGAAAGCGTCGAAGAAGCAAAAGACGACCAATTGAAAGATCAAACAACAGAGAGATTCATTACATGTAAATACGTAGAACACACTTTTTAATGGGAACACAGAGAGAGAAACCATATCATTTTTAAATAAACGTTCATAGTAGTACTTTTTGTATATTTTTATCGAACAATCGATAGATCGGTTCGTCGAGGTGAAACGTATTCGATTTCTTCAAACTGGCCGTTAATTTTGAACGCGCGCTTGACATCAGACACCCCAAAAGCTGTTTCCGCAACGGCCCCGGCTTTGGAAGAGTTCCATTTAGCCATGAACTTAGCTTTGGCACCGGCTAACTTTCCAACGGTCGCCTTGTTGTCCGCGTTGTTGTTTTCGAAATCGAAATAAAGCATCTCGCCAAACTCTTTGTTGGATATTTTCGCATCCGGCGAAGAAGACAACATGCCCTTCTTCGTAGGTGGCGGCTTCGGTTTCATCGACGTCGTCTTCGTGATAATCTTTTCGGTAATGTTTTTCGTCACTTGATTGTTTGTAATTCTCGCAAACGCTTTTCTCGTCGGCGTCGCGACTTTCTTCACGTGCGCCGGCGACTCTACTTTTTGAGTCGCGTGCGAGAGAATCTTCTCTGCTTTCACTTGTTTCATATCCTTGGCGCTTTTCCCACAATTCGCCAAGACACTCAATCTCGCGCTATCTTCCAATGCAAATCGTGGATTGTGTTCCCACTCTCTCTCGCCTTCTTTCAAGTGCACTTCGGCTCTTTCGTGCGGTAACAACGCGGAATGCGGAACCACTTCGATTTGAATATCGTTGTCCATATCGCTCACGAGTCCGACAATCTCCGCCAAGAAATTTTCTTGCGTCTTCTCGCGATAGCTCACAATCTCGTTTCTCCACTGCTTCACCTTCTCTACGTGTCGTTCTTTGTTCGTTTCCAATTCGCTCGTCAGCACATTCACGCTTTTTTGCAAGTCTCTCGACGCTCTCTCCGCTTGCTCTTTCGCCTTCTCTAATTCTTCCAACATCCTTTCGATGGCGTTTTTCTGCGAGACCACCATCGATAACTCCTCTTTCGTCTCCTTGCACTCACTCGTCATCTCTCTCAAAAGCGAAGACACCGCTTCGATTCGACTCTCTGCTGATTTCACTCGCTCTAAAGCGTGTTCGTATTCCTCGTGTGGATGGACAAAAGTCGTCTTCTTCTTCTTGGTGACTTTAATAACCACGGTGCCTAATAAACCGGCGCCGATGCAAAAGACTTGCCCGGGATTGTTCGGCATTTGGACGTTCTTCGTGTTGTTGACGATGTTCGACGCGAACGATCCAAACTGGTGGAACTTTTTCGTAAACTCCATGATGTTGTTGGACGAAAGTTAACAGTTGGATGATGAGTAAAACGTCCGTCAAGTCGTCCCCCTTTTTGAATTCTCTCGTAATCCAATTTTACTTTCGCGTACGCTTGCGCTTGTCTCGTGAAAGTTATGTGTATATATATATATGAGAGTAATAATAGATACAACGCTCTCTCTCTCTCTTTATTTACTACGAGTGAGTAAACGTCAAAAGGGAAGGGGAAAGAGAGATGCGTGAAAGCGCGAATCAGTTTATGCGAAAATTCTAACGACTTTTCCTTGATGAAAAATTGCCCCACGGACAAGTCCAATCGGAAATCCCTCTTAATATAAATCGGCAGACACAACGAACTCCACACCTTTAAACAAAACAAAGTCACGCAGTTTTCACCGCTCGAAGACACGCGAAGGTAACGCGCGCACGACGAACAGGTGGTCGAGGTTAGGAAGAGGACTGATGAGAAGAACAAAAAAAATGAGCACGAGAAGTGCAGACACAGCGTTGTTTGAGGGATATTAGAAGAACACTTAGAAAAATGCGGGAAGAACAACAACAACAACAACAACAACAACAACAACAACAACAACAACAACAACAACAATCTCTCTCCATGTACGAAAAGCTCGGCCGCATCGGCGAAGGCACCTACGGCGTCGTGTACCGAGCCAGAGATAAGAAGACGAACGAAATCGTCGCTTTGAAGAAAGTGCGCATGGACCGAGAAAAAGACGGCGTTCCAATCACCACTTTGCGGGAAGTCAGAATATTGCAACACTGCTGTTCGCACGAAAATATAGTCCACTTAATGAGAGTCGTCCAAGGGAACCAACTGAACAACGTCTTCTTAGTGTTTGAATACTGCGAACACGACTTGGCTTCTCTGTTGGATAACATGCGTCAGCCGTTTTTAGAGAGCGAGTCCAAGTGTTTAATCGTCCAACTGTTGAAAGCGGTGGAATATTTACACGACCGGTGGATTATGCACCGGGACTTGAAGTTATCGAACTTGTTATTGAACAACCGAGGGGAGTTGAAGTTGTGCGATTTCGGATTGGCGAGGAGTTTTGAACCCGAGAGAGAAGGAGAGGAAGAATCAGACGAGGAAATAGAAGAAGAAGAAGATGAAGAGGATGACAACGGGAAAAAACGGAGGAGGAGGAAGAAAAGGCAAATGTGTTACACGCCGAAAGTGGTGACGTTGTGGTATCGCGCGCCAGAAGTGTTGTTCGGAGACGACGCGTACACGGCATCCATCGATATTTGGGCCGCCGGATGTGTCCTCGCGGAGTTTTTAAAGCACGATCCAATTTTCCCCGGAAAGACGGAAGTGACGCAGTTGGAACTGATTTTTAAACTGTTAGGCGCGCCGAACGAAAGGATTTGGCCGGGATGGAGCAAACTGCCAAACGTGGGCACGACGCTCGTTCCAGAGCAACCGTACAACTATCTCGAGCATGAGTTTCCGAACTTACACCAGAGAGGTATTGATTTACTCAACTTGATGCTGACGTACGATCCGAAACGACGGTGCTCGGCGAAAGATGCGCTTGCGCATCCGTATTTCAAGACACAACCGAGACCAAAGTTGAAATCTGAGATGCCGAGCTTCCCGACGTTACACTCGCGTGTCAATAAGAACGAAAACGATTTTGGAGAAAAGTTTTAAAGCGAGATGAGATGGAACGCGTAGGTCTATATATAGTAGTTAGTATTAACACAGTTTATAGCAAATTTAGTAGTTACACTTGTAAGCATAGTATTATTTAGAGTACGATTTAGGTAATTTAAAGCATCTCTCTTTTTTTTTAGTTGGTGTACCCGGAAGTGGTAATACTATCGGCGCTGTTCATGTCGCTCCACAAAGTATGGTGCCAGCCTTCCATGTCCATTCTTTCGTAGGTGTGCGAACCGAAAAAGTCTCTTTGCGCTTGGACCAAGTTCGCCGGGCATCGTCCTCTTCTGTACGTGTCGAAGTAGTTTAAGGATGAAGACATTGACGGCGTGGAAACGCCGGCGTTCACCGCGGCGACGATGACGCGTCTCCACGCTTGTTCCTTATCGACGAGTTCCGAAGCGAATTCACCGTCAACGAGCAAAGACGGTAAGTTCGCGTCTTTGTCGTACGCTTGCTTGATGCGATCCAAAAACGCCGCTCGAATGATGCACCCACCCTTCCAGATCCTCGCCATCTCGCCCAAATTTAATCCCCACTCTTGCTCGTTCGATTTAGCTCTGATCAAGTTCATGCCTTGTGCGTACGAGGTCACTTTCGACGCGTACAACGCTTTACGCACGTCGTCGATCAACTGTTTCTTATCGATACCAGGAGCCGGTCCTTTGGAATCCGCCGGCGCTAAGCCTTTGCTTTTGAACACAGCCTCTGCGGCGACGCGTTCGTCTTTCAAACCGGACAAAAATCTCGAATCTAAACTGCTCGCAATCGTTGGCGCGGCGACGGATAACTCCGCCGCTTGTTGCACGGTCCACTTACCGGTACCTTTCATGCCAGTTTTATCCAAAATTTTGTCCACTAAGAAGGAATTGTCGTCTTTTTGGTCGTCCTTCTTCTCCAAAATGTAGCTCGAGATTTCAATCAAATACGATTCCAGCTCGGCTTTGTTCCACTCCACAAAAGCGGCGTGCATTTCCTCGTTCGTTAACCCACCGACAGTTTTCAAGATATCGTATGCCTCAGAGATCAATTGCATGTCTCCGTATTCGATACCGTTGTGCACCATCTTTACAAAGTTACCCGCGCCGCCTTTTCCGACGTACGTCACGCACGCGCCCGTATCGGTTTGCGCGCTCACCGGTTTCAAAATATCTTCGATGCGTTTATAAGCCTCTTCGGAACCACCAGGCATCATCGACGGCCCATTTCTCGCCCCTTCTTCGCCACCAGACACGCCCATGCCCAAATACAACAAACCTTTCTCTTGAACTTCCTTCATTCTTCGTTCGGTGTTTTCGTACCATTCGTTCCCTCCGTCGACGATGCAGTCCCCGGGCTCGAGAAACTGCGACAAGCCTTCGATGGTCGCATCGACCGGCGCCCCAGCTTTCACTAAGATGATGATATGTCTGGGTTTCTCGATAGATTCCACGAATTCTTTTAAATCCTTGTACCCTCGCAACTTGCTCGATAAGCCTTCCTTTTCGGCTCTGTTCACGCACCCGTCCGTCTTGTCAGCAGAACGGTTGTAGACTGAAATCGGAAATCCTTTCTCTGCGACGTTCAAGGCTAAGTTTTGACCCATGACGGCCAAACCACACAAGCCAATTCTTGATTTCTGTCCATCGGCGTTGCAGACGACGACTGGAGATCTCTTCGCGGACTGAGATCGTCCGATCGCGGAGGACATCTGGTGCTTCACTTTTTGACGGCTCATCAAGGAAGAGGCCACATTGGAGGAGGAAAATTGCGACGCAAACATGATGATTATATAGAAAATAAAGAGATCGATGAATTCCTTCTTCTATTTTAAGTGATTATAAGAACTAAGTAATATATCTCTGTTCTTCTTCACCGAGATGATCTGCGATCTCCTCTTTGTTAAAGTCTCAGATGCGTGATCGCCGCGCGAAGAAAAGTAACGTTTTCTAAAATCCGATCGCTTTTTGAACTCTTCTGACTGGACTCTGACTTCGATGACTTTTTTTTCTTCAACTGTTGTTTCAGATCTCAAAACGACGACAGATTTTTTGGAGACTTGCAAAAAAGTCAGTCCTGTCCGGAGAGAACAAAAAACAACGCGGACACATAAACGGATGAACAAACATTATTCATAGACGATATAAATACATAATTACGACAACAATTCTAAGGCTTTCAACACTTGGTCCGTATCTTGCAGACTTTCGAAAAACAATCCTTTCTCTTTATCCACGCAGACTTCTCGCAAATCGTCCAAGGACCAAATACCGGTGGCGAGCCCGACGGGAATAGCGCCGCTCGTTTCCGCGGCGGTGATATCGTTGTGCGTGTCGCCGAAATGGAATCTTTTGTCGACTTTAAAACCATTCTCGGTCGCTCTTTCGTGCGCGATGGACACGAGCACAGATCTCTGTTCGTGATCGCTGCCAAAGCCGCCTCTTACCGCGTCGTTGAAATATTGCTTTATGCCTAATTGCGTCATTTTCGCCCAAGCGATGGGTTGCAAGTTCCCGGTCACGAGCGTTACGATACAATCGTCGCGTTCGGATAATTTGGTTAAAAGCTCTAAAACTCCGGGTAGAAGTTCGATACCGTTACCAGCATCGTGCATGTTTTCTGTCGCGTATTCGACCATCGCGTTGGCGACGTTTTCGAGTTCGTTCTCAATTTTCTCACCAGGAATTTCGTGATACTCCAAGACGCTCCTTATAATCAACTTATCGGTCGAACCGTGATGGCTGACCACGTCAATGGTCGTGTCTAACCCGAAAATTTTCTTGAAACCGTACGAAAATGCATTTTTATGGAATCTGTTTGCGTTTTCGCCCACCGATTTGATTAAAGTTCCATCCACGTCGAAGGTTAAGAGCGTCTTGGTGGAAGACATGTTGGTGGTTGTTAAAAGAAAAGATTTCTTCTTAAAAGAAGAACAAAATCGAACACTCCGACGACGATGATGACGTCCACAACGCAGAGGTAGACTGGAAGAGAGAAAAGAGTGGTGGTTGTGTATTGCTCTGCCGCTGCTGCACATGCACCGTCGCACCGGTGCCAATCAAGTTTAAAGAGAGAAGAAGAGAGTGCGCGTGTGTAAAATTATGTCGTAAATTTTTTATTAATAAAACTGCTTGTCTCTCTCTCTCACACTCTCAGACTCTCACTCTGTCGCGCTCTCTCTGCATTCATTCTTTTATCAATGAATAGGAGAAATCCTCGATAAATCCGGCAACGCGTCATCGTCCATGACTTCGAACTTCAAGCCGGTTTCGTTGAGCGCTTCGACGAAGAGTTGACCGCCGGCGATGCCGGGCGTCAAGACGCCGCCTTTGTGCGGCAACTCGTCTCGGCGTTCGCTCGTTAACAAAGCCAACTCCACGGATAAGTGCGCGGTTTCGTCGTAACCGTCTTTACCGGATAAGCGCGTGCGAATTTTCTCGCCGCGTTCGGAAACGGCATCGAACCAGTACTCGGCCCACTCTTTTTCGCGATCTTCAAGCGCTAAACCTTCATCTTTTGCAAAGAGCTTTCCTTCCGCTTTGAGCTTTTCTTCCTCCTTTTTGGAAGAGGTGTTCGATTGTTGCAAAGCTCGCGCGTGCTCTTCGCTCGGGAGTAACAAATGTTCGAGATAGTTCATGTTCTTCCCGTACGGAACGCCACCCATGTTTCTGCTCAGCCAATTCGAACGGCGAACGAGTCGAGTCTCGTAAAACGCGTACGTGAAGGGCGCTTTCCAACCTTTGTATCCATCATCATACTCAACAACCGAGAGATTTTTATCTGCGTCTTCCGGTCTTTGACCGCGTTTAATCGCGCCTCCCAAAGCGTACGGGTCCATCATGAGCGAATGAACATCGCGCATGGCAGCGTTCATCGCCGCTCGGGTGGCTAAAGTACCTCCTGAAGGAACGCCGCCGCCCGAGCCGCAAAGATACATGTGCATAGTATCAATGCCGCAGTCAACTTTCTCCGAATCAATCGGTTCGCTCGATTTGTCGATGTTGTCGGTGGCGTTCTCTTTGTCGTCTGAAACGGTGCCGTTTTCCATAGGATCATCCAAACGCGATTTCGCGATCCGCTCTTGGAGCTTTCGAAACGTGTAAAACGCGCCTACGTCTGGAACGCCACCCGCGCCGGCGCAGTTTGGTACGATCAACACGTCGTTGTTTCTCGCCCAATCGTGATATTCGATGAGCTTGGCACTGAATGGAATCTCACCATTAACGTCGATGTAATCTGTATCGTATTCAATGCACGCTTCAACCTGATAAATAAAAAGGAGAAGATTAGGAATGATAAGTTCGAGACATCGAGGGAGAGAGAGAGAGAGAGAGCAAGAAAAAATATTATGAAAAGATTACGTACCAGTAAATCCGCGGGCGTCAACATGAATGGACCTGCAATATTCACCACCGTTCTACACTGGATGACCATTCCTCTTACCGCCACTGGATCGCTTAAATCGCACTGGATGTACCCCGGCTCGTAATTTGTTGGAAACTTCGCCTTGACCTCTGCGTAACGATTTTTTAACTTCTCGATTGATCTCCCGGCTAAAGCAAACGTGTACTTCGTTCCCAAATTCTGCACAGTTTTCAAAATATACTCGATGACTAACGATCCCGTGTATCCACTCGCTCCGTATACCACAAAAGAGTACTCTCTTTCCGCTCTCGTCGGCCCCGCCCCAAATCTGTCGATGAAAAATTTTTCCAGCTGATGGTCCGTCAATCCTTCCCATTTTCTCTCCACCAAGGAAACGTTGCCGTCGAAAAATTCATCCGCCAAGCTCTGCTCTACGATCTCTTTCGCGAGCATGCTTTTGATAAAATTATGCGGAGGTTCGGCGAAATCGGTCGGGTGCACTTGCATGTTCTGCCCGGCGTTCATCCTTCAACTTCTTCTGCCCAAGGTTCGTCGAATTCTTTTTTCTTTCCAATCTCGAGGCAGCAGAGATGCAGCAAAATGTCTCTCTCGCTCGCTCTCGCTCCCCGCTCGCTCTTCAAAATGAGCGCGACGATCGAATAAGCACCACGAGCAAAGAAGAGAGAATTTATTTACTCTACTGTTTCCTACTGTTCTTTGTCTGGAAAAGGAATCCAGCGCGTGATCGATTGCGGTGCGATTTTTTTCTGAAGAAGAAAGAGCAAAAGAAGCGTTTTCCTTTTATTAATTTTTTGGTACGAGTTTGTGGTTTGATCGAACTTTTTGTCTTGTCTTGGAAGAAAAAAACGTTTATTGATGCGTACAATTTTTCCTTCTGATCAGAACAACATTAACGACAACAAGAATGATCAACCGTGATCAAAACTTCTTAGTGGGCGAATGGAATCTGGAGGCGATATCTGGGAACGTTCGCGGCGACGTGTGGTGGCACGCCAACAACGCTCGCAGTGATGAGAACGCACGAGAAGAACAAGGAGACGACGGTTTTGGAGAGCTGAAGTACACATGCGACGACGACGACGAGATCAACAGTCCCAAAAACGCCTCAAAACGGAAGAAGAAGAAGACAAAGAAGAAGGAGATGTCCGTCGAGTTTGAAATTCGACTGAAAGACGTGAGACTCGTTTTGAATGAACGCGACGAGAGCGCGAATCGTGGTGGTCGATTTTTCTCTCGCGCGATTGCGTTGAGCCACTTTCTCGCGATGAAAATGTTCTTGCGCGTGTTTCAATTCGTCGCTCGCCTCTGCGTGCCGAAGAAAAAATTGTCGCAGATAATGTTCTATTCCGGAACGTACAGCGACGCAGACTTTGTATCGTCCGAAGGAACTGCGTTTGAAAAGATAATTTTCGTTTCACCTGATGATGATGACTATAGCGACAGTATTGGATACGTCGAACACGACGTCATAAAGTGCTCTGAGAATATAAAAACGTTTACGGAAAAAGAGATGCGTTCGAGACACTTGAAAAAAGATGTCCGGGATACGAAACTCCTTCTCGTCCGTAAATTTCATTTGAATAAGGATAAAACTGTTTTAACGCTCGTTACTCCGAACGATTCTACGAGTAAGAAGCCCGGATTGCAACTAAAATGGAGAAAAATCGTCCATTAAAATATTTGTAAGACGATAAGAATACACACGTTCACGCCGCTCGGTGGAACAAAGCTAATCACTCGTAGACATTTTCTCGGCTAAAGCTCCCAACCACAATCTCGCTTTTGCATTAAACGCTCTCGGTTGATCCGAATACGCGACTACCACGCCTTTCGATCCCGTTTTTGCTCGTCTCACTACAGCGGATTCCGCACCCGGTGGTAAAAATTCCCACCGATTTGCCTCCGCCGCGTCTAACTCCATCCTGCTCGACAAGTACAAATTCCCATCCTCCTTCACGTCTAATCTATCGTAACTAAATCCCTTCGCTAACTTTCTCAACACCTCACTATTACTACTAGCACTCGCGCCATCTTCTATCGTTCTAACGCTACCTCTCGCTACAGTCATCATCAGCTTCCCTTCGTTTGTGTCTTCAAAGAACGCGACGCCTTTCGCGTTTGTGTTTGTCAACGCCGCGTAACTCGCCCACGCGTAGTTCGTGTTCTTCGTCTCCTTGTACGACTCTTCCACTAAAAACTGCGAGGACCCACCGAGCATATCCACCGAGTTCTTCTTTGACGAAGAGGACGATCCAGTCGTCGCTTCTTGTATTCTTCGTCCCAACTCCGGGGCGTAAAAGCACGCGCACACTAACAACGCACCAATCAACTCTGCTCTGCTCTGCGCGGAGGATACGTTGCCACTACTCGCGTGGTTCGCTAGTAACAGCGCCCCGGCGAGCACACCCAACACTCTCGGGATATCCCCATCGTCGAAACCGGGAATTCCGAGCGTAAACCGGAAAATAGCGAAATCTTCGTCGTCCTCGTTCGCGCGCGTTCGAAAAGTGCTTTCTCTTCTTCCTCTTCTTCTTCTTCTCCCTTCTCTTCTCGTTGTCGTCGTCGATTTCGTTTTCAACGTTTTCGATGTCAAAGCAGAAGAAGAAGAAGAAGAAGAGAAACTCCGTCGTTCTCGTCGTCCTCGTCCCGTTTTTCTCGTCGTCTGAATCGTCCTCGTCAAAATCATCATCTTCGCAGAAAGAGTAGAAAGAGAAACAGAAGGAGGAGGAGGAGGAGAAGACATCATCTGTATTACTACAAATGCTTTTGCGGGAGGAGGATTTTCTTTTTGACGAGAAAGCAAGCAAAGCAGATTTCTGATTTGTTGGAAATTCAAAAAAAAAGAAAAAAAAAGAAAAAAACTTCTTCTTCTTCTTCTTCATTCATTCACTTGCTTTGTTGCGCGAAAAGCAGCGACGATGACGACGAGAGAACAACGACTCTCCTTCTCGTTATTGAAATAATGTCGACGACGATGAGAGCGTCAGGGGCGACGACTCCCT
>Ga0209308_10001217_pt1 | contig 24486 bp, 14 predicted proteins | sample COGITO_mtgs_1204_3_FD_184806 | JGI IMG/M metagenome (GOLD analysis project Ga0209308, IMG submission 184806) | Pelagic marine microbial communities from North Sea - COGITO_mtgs_120405 (SPAdes) (version 2) | ecosystem: Environmental > Aquatic > Marine > Epipelagic ...
AAAATCATCACACACAGGGCCAAAAGTCACCGCCATGGACCCATACTTGTGCAATTCCTGCGTTATGCATTTCCAATCTCCCGGTGGACACTCGTACGGCTCCGAAGTCGGCCTCATCATTTCCGTTTCTGAAATCGGCGTCCCGTCTGCGCACGTCGTTGGGCACTCTTCGGCTATCGTCCCGGGCACTTGACACGGGTGGTCGCACGCCTCGAATTCGTACGGCAAACACGCACTCGATGAATCACCAAACATACCACCAGTCGGCACGCCTTTCTCGATCGCTTCCTGTAAAGTATCGATGACGTTCCCGCCTTCGCATCCGGCGCCCGCGCTGTAGCACGACAACGCGTACTGCGGCGATAACTCTTCTGTTTTCCCGTGCGCGATACACACTCGATCGTTCATGACTTCCGTCGCTGCGACTGCCCAGCAACTTCCACACTTTCCTTGGTCTCTGACGGTACCTATTAACCCTTTACATTCGGCCCATTCTTTCCTCGCGTCAAAGTGTCTCGGCAAACCCAACGATTCCGGGTCGAACGAAGCTTTGATGTCTCGTTTGTATTCCTCCGTGTTCGTGCTTTGCCCCCAGTTCCCAAGCTCCGGCGTTATCATCGAGTACGGAATGTATTCTTTCGAATATCGCTCGTCGTCGTCCATGGAGGCGAACTCGGACTTTAAAATCATTTGCGGTTCTTGTTGTTGTCCTCCAATTAAACCGCCAGATTTCACCTTTGAAATCGGCTGAACACCCAACTGGCTGAGAATCTTGAACGACGACGACGACGAGATTGCATTCGATGAATCTACTAAACCTTGGTCTTCTTTCGAGAGCATGGAAGAAACAAAACCACCACCGATATCTTTATCGTCGTCGTAATAATTCCTCTTTCCCGCTACAGCGAGTAAGAAGAGCGACGCGATACCTGCGGTCTTCACCATTCTTCCGTACATTTTTGATTTCCCTTCTCCACCCGCGTCCTCGTCAATAATGGTGGTCGCCTCCCCGTTCGACAACAATCTGTCCGTCTCTTTCATTCTTATTATACTCTATTATTATATTATTACTAAAACGAGAAAAGATCTCTCTCTGTGTGTCTGCTAAACAATGAGTACTCAGCAAAGAAGCACCAATAAAAGCGCGCGTTATAGGTACAGTAGATATCCAGCGCAGAGAGGAAAAGATATGAAGCGAAATTGCGGAAAAAAGAGAGTTTTTCAAACGTTTTTTTTCCCAAAAGAAGAAAAAAAAAATGAGACCCCGCGTGCCGTATTAAAATACCGCAAGAACAACAAAAGGAAAGAAACAAAAATCTCTCTTCTTCTCTCTCTCTCTCTCTCTTGTTGTTGTTGGAAGAGAGTAAAGAGCTTCTCATCTCTCTCTTATTACTTGTTTTTGACTTTACGACGATTCAGACGACGATCGATACTGATGATGCGCAGGAGGAGCGCGAGACGACGGGAATAACACGACAGAAAGAGAGAGCGGATTGATTTCACAATTTCGTTGCGTGTGTTTGGTTTTGGGATTGATTTTGATTACGACTACTCGTAGTAGTAGTACCATCACACAACAACAACAACAACAACGTGTCATCTTCACCGCGAAGAGGCGGGATGACGAGCACCAACATCGACGCGGCCGAGCAGATCGACGATTTCTCACCAACCACAAATACCACGACAGGAGGAGGAGGAGGAGGATCGATGAAAGAGAAAAAAAGTAACAGCAGTGGGGTTGTTGTGGACCCCGCGGCGGAGACGACGTTCTTGCACGGGTCCACGTGCGTCGTCTGGGAAGGCGAGTTGTATACCTACGGCGGTCTCGGCGAATACGGAGAGTTTGTCGATTCCATCACGAGATGGTCCGGCAGAGGCGAAAACCGAGAGGTGACGCCGCAGAATAAAAACATGAAAACGGACGTGCCGCCGGGGAGATACGGACACACGGCGACGATGAGCGGGGATTACATGTATGTTTTCGGCGGTCAAGGGAGATACGGCGCGATGAACGACCTTTGGGTGTTTGACTTTGTTCGAGCGACGTGGTCGCCGTTGGATGCCATCGGGGAGGCGCCCAGAGAAAGGTTTGGGCACTGCGCGTGCGTTTCCGAGAACGTTTTGTTTATTTTCGGTGGTAAAGACGCCAGGCCCGGATTGAATGTGGAAAGTTTCGAAGATTTGTATGGGTTTGATATCGCCGAGAGAGAGTGGTTGCACATCGAGAGCAGGCATGGAGGGCCGAGCGGTGGAGAAGGGTGCGCTTTAACGGCGGTAGATTCTGTGTTGCACGTGTTGAGTCCGTCCATGCCGTCTTCCGCGACTGCCGGTGGCTCTCAAATGAGCAGCAGCATGCAGAATATACACTCTTCGTCGTCAATGGGCGGACTCATCGCGGTGGATGAGACGCAATCGGCGGCGCAACTCATCGGGTCTTCTTCTCAACAGCAAATCGAACAATCTCTGGTACTCTCGAGACGGGCGAGCACGGAATCTTTGGCTTCCTCGAACATGGACGCCGGTATGTCCGTCTGGATTTTAGAAGGCGGGCAAACATCATCGGATGGTAAAGCGAAGGTACCTCGATGGACAAAAGTAGCGCACAGCAACGAATCCGACGTGCCTTCGTCGAGAACCTCTTACGTTGCCTCAAAGTTTGGGAATAATTGGATCGTCCACGGTGGTCGATCCTTGAGCGACGACGGTAACGTCGTCGTTCTCGGTGACGCGTATTGTTTCCATTTCCCAACCGCCGAGTGGGCGAGACTCGATCCCATAGCAGACACAGACCCGAGATTTGGACACTGCGGGACGTGCATAGACGGCGCTTTAGTCATGTTTCACGGCGCGAGAAGTTCGTCCACGAAAGTATCGAATAAAGACGTGAGTGCGTGTATTGCGATTAATTTAGAAGCTTTGCTACCGTTTCCTCTCGGAGAAGACGAAGAGGAACAATTTCTCGTCGACCGCGACGCAGAAAATTATGGACATTGGAATTTAGAAGTCGCAAACTCGGGGAAATCTGAATTCGGTGGAACTCTTTACAGTGGTGGAGGTGGTTTAGGTGGAGGCGATAATAGCGAAATGAATTACTCTTTCAACGAAAATGAGACGACTGGTTCGTTTAGCGAGGATTTGGACGAGTCTTTCGAGCGAGGGGGTAGTTTTGCCGCCTCTCGAAATGCCGCGCTCGAAGCCAAGGTCCTCGCGCAACTCAACAGTAAAGGTATCACAAACAGATCTGGAGGACATTTCGGTCAGTCTTTACACGCTCCAAAGTGTGGCTATCACGAAGCTGGTAACGTTGAGTTTGTCATCGATGATATTAAAGTGCACGCGCACGCGGACGTTTTGAGCGAACACTCTGACTATTTGAAACGCGTTTTAAACGCTTCAGAGGTTGGGATGGCTTTGAACAGGGAGGTGGAAGCAGTTGTGAAGCTCCAGAAAGACGGAACCGTGTTCAATGGTATCATCGCCGCGATGATTCAAATTTTGTATTTTATAATAGTCGCTTTCTCCTACGGAATGAAGAAATTCGTGACGCCCGAAGAGCGAATGAATGTTAAAATTATCGTTCTTAGAGATACGCAAGTTCCAGTTTTGATTGCCACGTTGCGATGGATTTATGAAATTCCAGTCCAACCGAGCCAGGAGATTTTAGCGGACGTGTATCGACTTGCGATGAAGTTCGGAATCGATGGTTTACCAAACTACTGCTTACACCGGTTACGGACGGAGATGAACCCAAACTTGGCAGCTTCTGCAGCGTGTTTGGCGTATGAAATTCGCGATTTGACTTTGTGGCAAGCCGCAGTGAGATGCGCGCAAGGTGATTGGGCAGCTGTCAGTCAATCAGAAGAATTTGTTAATCTGAGACTTTCGAAACCTTCAATAGCGAAAGAGTACACGCTGAGTTCTCATCAGTCGATCGAAATTCCTGGCCATCTTCCCTTCGCGAGGCGTCACGCCACAAACAGAAAGAATTCTTAGATTTAGCCGCTTCAATATTGTATACATACTACTACTTCTAATGACGTGCGCATGTTTATTAATTTTCTATGTCTAACAATGCTACCGTACTAACTATTATTGTGGTGCTTTTACAATCCAGAAACCCAACCTGATTGTAATAAGTTGTCCACCAATCTAAGCGATAAACTTGGGTTCGCCAAGATGACTATCTCTCCATTTTCGAGACCGACGATGATATTCGTCTCGTCGCTTGTAAGCGTTAGCGATGTGACTGCAAACTCTAACGCCCACGTGTTATACAAAGAGAGCCACGGCAAGGCAAACAAGCAAACTCCACCATTCCCTCCTCCTCCTGCTTGTGCTACTGATGCAGTTTTCTTTTCAGTTCCTACGATTACGTATTCGCCCGATCGACTCCACGCTAAAGAAGTTACAAGCGGGATGAGATCTTTTAATGGTCTCTCGGCGACGATACGTCCGTTCAGAGTGCACGCTCGTAAAGTGTGTGATTCTCTTTCCCACGCTATAATGATGCCATCAGGAGTGATGACATTCATCTCTCCTCTGAGAGCTGAAACGTTCGTGAGGACTTCGTTCGTCATCAGACGAAAAATGGATGTCCCATTCGTCTTCGAGGTTGCCACGATAACATTCAAATCTGCGGAAACCGAAACTGCGTCTATTCTTGCGCCGTGTCCGCGATAGTATCGCACCGGTTGTGTACCGACGATATAGGCATCATTACCTGAAGCCGCGTCAAAGTTATTTCCAAACGTCTCGAATTCTCTGCGATGAATGACTTCCAAGACTGTCGATCCTTCGTTGAATATGCTGTTGGCTTCGACACGCATCATCGCGATGTTATCGCGTAAACCTTCGCGAATGTTATCCAAATTTGTTTTGGTGCTTGGGTATTTAACCAGCCAAAGCGAAACTGTGGAATCGACGGAGCCAACAACTAATATTTGGTCGTCGCACGCCAGTGCCAAAGATGTCACAATCCCGCCGTATACTTTTCGCATGCACTCTAATCGGCATCCGTTTGGATCACCGGAATATATGCGAACCGAATTATCAATATTACCTCCTAAGAATATTCTCTTTCCGTCTGCTGTTACACACATTGGTTTTCTTTCGCTCGTGCTTTCATCTAAGATTGTTTCTAAAACATTCATAGCCTTTTGAGGAAAACCAAAGAATCCACCGATGAGCGAAGTTGACTTGGAAAGAAGCGTCGACGATAACAATCCTCCGCCAGATGAAGACGACGTAGAATTCGACGACGCTACCGGTCTTCTTTTAGACGGGACAAATGTGAATGGGTTCGACGTCCCATCTGGAATATTTGGACTAAACTGATGTTTTGCAATTTCCAACTTTGCGTTGATTACGAGTAAATTGTTCCCAAAACTCGATACGCTTGCAATAGCCTGCGTTTCGTTCGTTTTCAATCGATACTTTCCAACGACGCCGGGTCGTTCGAATAACCAATGAGATCCGCTCAACGTATCGTGTGCTCGCTGTCGTGCAGGATGTGGCACGTTCAGTAGTTGACTCGGTGTTTGCCCAAAGTTCTCAATTTGGTCTCGCAAAGCGCGTCGCATGGTCGCGTTTGTGATTTTTGAAACGTCTACGTTTCCTTCATACGTCGTATAATAGAAAACATTCGTTGCTTTGACTGCTTCTGCACCGCGCTGCTTAAATCCAAATATGAGATCAATCCAGGTGTGCAAATTCTTAGACACGTGTTCAGATTCTAAAGCGGCTCTTTGCTTTGCAACAAAATCAACCGCGTTGCTTGCCCATTTTGGAAGTTTGACATCTCCGACTTTTTCACCTTTTTGCGTGGTGCCAAAATCGCAATTGTTCAAGTTTAAGAACATCTCAGGCATGGTGAAAAATTCAGGCGTGAGTTCCTTCACATCTGAGATATCATTTAAAACAGACTTCCACATGGATTCGACGCCAGTGAAAAGTCTATCCGCGTGATCAAATTTCCCGCCTTGCAAATTGTATGCCAAAGTTGTAAATGGCTCAAGTCTTAGGAGATAGAACATCACGACTCCAGCGGACGAATAGTGGGAACCGTAATGAAACGGTGGGATTTCCGGATCATCTTTCAGCGCATCGTACCTCTCTTTGACTTGGTTGAGTCTTTTCGGATTCAGCGCTCCGATGGGTTTTGATAAATCTCGGAAAGTCTTTGGATCGTTCAAGTCCAACACGTCCGATTCATAATCCGCGATGACGTGAGGAAAGACAGGATACTGAGTGATATCTAGATAACTGCGCCCAGCAAGCGTATTCAAAGCTAAGATATAATCAAAATTTGATAGTTCGCGTCGAATCCATCGCGAAGTGATGTCGCTCTTCCGCATCAAAACCTCCGGGTTTGAAGCTTCGAGGTAGAGAGGAACGAAGTTTTTCGGTTTCATTCGAATCAAACATTTGTAGATGTTCTTCCTTTCTTCGGAGGACCCGAAATCGATAAAGTACGTCTCTCGAGATAAAAAGAAAAACTCCAGAGCGCTTCTCTGTAACAAATATCGCCTCGATTGTACCTGATGAAGTTCATCGAGTTTCTGAATCCATGAGTGTTCGATACCGGTTTCGGTATCTTTTCCTGTAAACGATATGCAATCTTCAGTGAGAATTAACGAACCGCGAAACGTTTTTAACGGCGTCACCATCGTAGCTTCATCGTTTTTGAAAACTGGTTCGTCGCTGAGAACCATCGAGTTGGTGAGTTTATATGCGAGGCGCGTCGCATCAGTGTGAGCTCCTTTTTGTTCCCTCGCGTTCTTCTTTTCCAATTTTTTTTCTTCCTCCTGTACCTCCTGAATCATCTTTTCTTCGCTGTCAAAGTCTAAACTCTCTCTTCTGTTCACTGCTTTTGGTAACGTTATCGAAGGAAGTTCTTCCATGGCTTTTTTGTTTTGTTCTCGTTTCGGAGGTTCTTTCATTCTTCTTAAAATGTAACGTCTTCTCTTTGCAGTCTCAATCGGGTCAACCTCCCACGGGAAATTTGCAAAATCTCCGCCTTCAAACTCACTGAGAATCTTCAAGCTTTCTCGTTCGTACTTGATGCGCATCGAACGCACGAATTCGCGACGGGCTAGTTCTCTCCGCTCAATTTCGAGACATCGTTTGGACAACGGAAGATTTTCGAAATCGTTTTCTACCCAGTCCTGGACAAACGCTAAATACGCCTTCTCTTTCGTGCTTCGCAAAGATTTGTACGCATTCCATCGCTCTTCCGCAGAAACATGACCACTTGAGTCACTATTTTTTGATACATCTGTTGCGGTACCGAGAATGTTACGAATTTCTGCGTATATATCGGCCATTTTCTTGGAATCTTCATCACTCGCTTCTGAATCAGTCCCAATGCGCTGCAAATGTGTATCCACGACTGATAATAATTTCAAGCCGTTATCGCGCATGACGAGGGAATCTTCCGAAATGCCGAGCTTATTAAAGCCTCTGAGTTCCTTAAAAACAAACGAAAGCAGATTCGTCAGTACTTTCTGCTCGATCGATTTCGCATTAGCTTCACCGGTCGTCTTGAAAAATTTCGACAAAATTTCGAGAACAAAAGCACCATCACGCGAGGCTCTCAACGCGTGATGTAAAAGAATGTCAAGTAAATCAATACCAACTTTGATGGTATCGTCTTCATTATCACTGTTAATTTTCGTGCGAATAAGTAGCAGGACGATCCATTCCGGGAATTCCAGCGTAGAAACTAAAGTGTCTCTGTTTTCTGCCTTTGTACACGCCAAAAGAATGAAAGCATCCAAAGCTCTCTTACGAACACTTGGTTTCGAGTACGGTAACGATTCAAGAAGGGCGTCAAACATCAATTCGTTCTTTACCGAGGGTACGTTGGCCGCCATTATGTCCTCGAGATGATTAATCTTCGTCGCCAACGAAATCGAAAGTAAAGCGTCAAATACGGATTCGTTCAAAAGCATACAAGGATTTGATCGAAGAGTATGTCTGATTGAACGAACTACCAGTGAAGCCGTGACGCTACCTTCTTCGTTTATTGCTTTCGCAGAAGTCAAATCGTTAATATTTAGGAAGCCACCATTCATTAAATGACCGGTGATCAAAATGACATCGGCGATTATCTCAGATTCAGTGCCGTATTTCTCTTCGTCGCGAGATGTTCCATCTTCTTCATTTTTCATGGCAACTTTTCGGAGCAACCGCATTAAAATTTCAATGCCACCTTGACCAATGAAATTCTCGGTGAATGCACTCCTAAAAGAATGATTCAACGCGTGAACAGCTCTATTTAAAGCTTTCAATCCTTTCGAGATGATGAGTGAGTACCCTTGAGTACCATCGAAAGCACTGATGAATTCGAGAAGAATTTTTGACGCTTCAATCGCATCTCCCGCGGAAACAATCACAAAGAGCGAAAGAGTAAGCTCTTCTGCGATATCTTCATTGGATCTAAGCATCTCAATGTTGTCCCAGCCAGTATCTAGGAGCATCTGTAAACCGTTTAATTTCACAAGTGCGCTTGCGTTTGCGTGCGCTTCCGCATTTAACGAGCGCAACACTTCAACGATACCATTTGAAGAACAACCAGTTTGAGCGTATGGTTTGAGCGTCAAATAAAGAGACGCGAGCATTTCATCGTACAAGCCGTCGTGTTCTCTGGAGATGACGAGAAGCTTACCGAGTAACTTACATATTTCGACGTGCAAACTATCCTCGTTTGGTGTCTCCTGGAATAGTCTGGGAAGTATTTGAGAAAGGAGTCTTCCCAAATTCATGCTTGCCATAGCTTGAACGTTTTGAGAATGACTTCGAGCTAACTCGACCATGACTTGAAGAATGAGGCACGCGTTTGACTTATCAACGATGCGATTATCCTCTTTTCCTTCTTCATCCAACAAGAGTCTTAACATTTCACACGGTCCCGGTTGGAAATTCTCCCACATCGAATCACGAATCAAATCTCTTTTGAATACCTTTGTGTTTCCGATCAAAATCCCTTTCCGGCCCGCATTGCTAGACCCAGAGGGCGCAAGGTTCGTAACAGATTTAATGTTCAACTTTGATACGGAAGGATGGAACAGTTGCAAAAGTTTTGGCGATAGCGACTTGTCGAATATCTCCGCTTCATCTTCTTCACCCTCGGTAGTTGTGGGAGCAGTAGATGTGGCGACGTTGCCACTTGCCGTTCGCGCAAATGGATCAGTACTGCTTTCGTGATGATGATGAGTACTATTATTTTCACCACCACCACTACTATGACCACCAATTATGGATTGACTCAAAGCTGTAGTCAAAAGTGAATCTCGATATTGACCAACGTAACATGGCACGTAATCCCCCCCGCGTTCGTATAGTTTCTTGAAAGCCTGCGTTCCAAGTCCATCTCTAAAGATATACACGGGGCCAAGCTCAGCGTATAAAGCGCACTGTCTTCTCTTATCTTGCATACCAGCCATTGCTGCCGGAGGGTTTGTTCCCAGACAACAAAAACCAAGCGGTTTCGTTACTTTAGGTAGTTTCATCGAGTGCGTCTCGACGAGCTTCCCGTTGATGTACAACGATGCCATCTCTCTTTTCACGGAGTACTCCACGCCAACGCATAGCCAAGTTTTCAACTGAAACTGGTGCGAGAATGGGAGCGTAATCCTTTCGCCTTTTTCTCCTTGAGCTTCGAATATTAAGTAGTTCTTATGAAAATAACTCTCGTACCCCGAAGACCCCTCGCTCGAAAGCAACGAGAAAAGTCGCGGCATGTACTCTACCTTACTTCCAGCCGCAGCGGATGCTAAAACTTGTGCCGCCGTCGGTGAGATCTTCATATTTGGCGTTGAAATTTGCGCAGCTTGCGCTAACGCTTCCGCGTTAATCTGGTTCGTTTCGGAGTTCTCAAAGCTATTTACGTACACGTACGTGACGACCGAGAAACCATCCTTTGCGAACGGCCATTTAGCTTCCGCGTTCCCTAAAATCCCCGCATTTTCGCCGTCTAAATGAAAACAACATTTTGGCGAGAACGACGACGTAGCAGATCTTCCGTTTGCATTTCGAACCGATCGTAACAACGCTTCCACGCCTTCTTTCTTCCTTTTCCTGTTCTTTGCAATCGTCTCGAACCAAAAGCGCAGCGTTCGAGGCGAACACGAAGCGCTTGCAAACACTCCGATAATATCCAGCAACATTGCATCCTCGTACTCCGAGTGTTCTCTGTTTTCGTCGCACAATCGCTTTATGAATATCCGCAAAGCATCCGTGGAAGCATCGACAGATGCCAATGCTCGCAGTGAAGGCGATGCCGACGACGCGAGAAGAGGCGTTTGTTGCAACTCATTCCTCTCTTCTCGTGTGTTCAACTGTCCTTCTCCTTCCTCTCTCGATTCTCCATCATACGCGCCTCGAAGTTGTTCGTGTATTAATTCGATGTTCTCTAAGGATTGTTCGAGGATAAAATCGGAGACTAAAGCGTCCACGGATCTTTCGCTGTGCGCTCGGACCATTTTGTACGAACAACGCGTAACGACTTTCTCGATTGTTGTACGAGTAGGTGATTCTTTCGTCGTCGCGCTCTACTTACGACAATAATCGAATTATTCTTCGTGCGCTCTCGCGGTCAGAGGAGTTTGGTGCGCATGATGACGTGCGTGGTTTCATGTATCGCTCCTACGATGATAAACTATTATTAGTAAAGGAGTCGTAAACTGGTATTATTCTGGAGGCGATGTTATGTAGAGTCTGTGCCCTGAATTCTTGGTTTTACTTTTAAACAGCTGCTGACAAATAAAGTACGCAAAGGGAGGCGAGCGGGTACTTTCATCAAAGAAGGAAGCGAGTCGAATGAGCTAATTATTACCAATGCTGAGTACGTATATGTACACACAAACAAACTACTATTTTTATTAAACTAGGGATGATGTTTATTGTTATTATTGGTCGCCGCCTCCTCTGCCTCCTCTGCCTCCTCTGCCTCGACCTCTCCCTCTGCCGCCGTCGCCTCTGCCGCCGCCCCGGCCTTGATACGGTCCTCTTTGCGCCGCTCTCCTTTCGTTCTCCTCTTTCGCTAACTGAATGATCTCTTCTTGCACGCACATGTATTTAATCGTATTCCCTCGAATAAAGCACGTCTCCAGCTCGTGAAACCGGTCGCCGTCTTTGTTCGTGCACACCACTTTCGTTAAGTGGACGTTCATCCAGGCGTCGCAGGCGTTTAAAACTCCGTTGTAGGTTTCACCGTTTTTCAACTCAACGAGCATGGAGTGCCCTTGAGAGGTTTTCAGCAAGGAGAGCGGTAACATTTTGTGTTGTTATAAATAATCTATTCTTGTTGTTCTCGTGGTAGTCGTACTATGTCACGTACGATCTCTTCTTCTTCGTCTAAATCTTCTAATTCTTCTTCTCGAAAAATTCGCGATCTCTTCCCTCTTATTCTTCTTTGTGTACACTCAAAATGATACTAATACTAACAAATAACAAATAAAACGCTCTTCTTCGATGTGTCTGATGTACTTGTTGTGTTGTTCACCACAATAATGGTGCGTGTGTGTTCTTAATATTATTGTCGCGACAATTATTATATCGCAAAGAGTCGATTTTCCTTCTTTTTTTTTTCTTTTTTTTCGATTCAGTGATTCGTCCTTCTTCTTCCACAAAAACAACAAACAACAACAAGAATTTTCTCGTTATTAAAATCCGCCCGCGAAAGAGAAAAGTGCATACTACATACGCAATAAAAAAGAGTTGTTGTTCTATTTTTACCACTCTACTCTGGAAGAAGGATATCATCGCCGCCATCCTCAAATGTTGGAGTAGGAGTAAAATACATTAAGAAGAAGAAGAAGAAGAAGAAGACAACAAAGAAGAAGATATAAAAGAATAATGGCTGGACGCCTTTCAATTCCAGTCGGGATTAAGAAACTGACGAATGTCGCGGTGGTGAGATACAAAACGCACGGCATTCGGTTTGAAATCGCGTGCTATAAGAACACGGTCGTTTCTTTTCGAGCTGGCGCGGAGAAGGATGTAGATAACGTGTTACAAACGACCGCTATTTACTTGAACGTTTCCAAAGGCATCGTCGCCAAAGAGGCGGATTTGAAGAAGGCGTTCGGGACGACGGACGAGGAGAAGATATGTCGAGTGATTTTAGAAAAAGGCGAGTTACAGGTTGGAGAGAAAGAAAGAGAAGTTGGGCAAGAGTCGGTGACGAGAGATTGCGTGAACATATTGGTCGAGAAGACTATAAATCCAGAGACGAATAGGCCGTACCCGCACGGCATGATTGAAAGCGCGCTGAAGGAGTGTCACTTTTCGGTAGATCCGACCAAGTCGGCAAAGCAGCAAGCGCTGGCGATGATACCGAAATTAGCTAAGCTGTTCCCGATTAAACGAGCGCCGATGCGATTTAAGTTTACCGTGGCAGCAGAGAGCGAGGAAGAGGCGAAAATAAGGGAGGAGAAGATGTTGAATTTTCTTAAAGAACACGAAGCGAACGTAGAGACGAATAGTTTGAGCGAGGAGAAAAGTGATGATAGTAATAATAGCAAGTTCACGCGAACCATCGTGTGTACGATAGAATCTTCAATGTATAGACCGTGCGACGCGTACGCAAAAGCGAGTAAAGGGAGTGTGCGCTTAGACGTGTTATCGCTCTCGGTGACCGCAGAGGCGGAGAGTCGTTCGGCGTTTGACGAAAGTTCGTTACAAAACCAAAGTGGGGAACATAGAAAGCAAAAAGATATGGAAGACTCCTTGGAAGGAGGAATAGCGAGACTCCAGCTCGGGCAACGCTCAGATCCTTCTAGGATAAACACATCGCAAAGTAATAAAAGGAATGCGAAAGGTGCCGGAGCGGGCGGTAAAGCAGAGATGGTCGTGGACGAGAAGTTCATACTCGTTCCGAGAGGGTTCATTAGAGATTTACCCGAGGAACACAAATCGCGAAGGGAACGGTTCCAAGAGCTCGATACGATAGAAGAAGGTTGGCACGTTGAATTGAGAAAGAAAGAAAATTCATCTATCGTCGAAGCGGTGTTTTTTTCTCCAGACAACGAAGCTTTCAAATCGTACGCGGAGGCACGTCGCAAGGCGCTTGGAATATTTTAATTGACAATTTTTTTTGTACGCGGCTACTATATATTAACAACAATATCAAAATCTTCTCTTATTCTTCTTCTTCTTCTTTCTCTTCCTCGTCGTCGTCGTCATCGTCGAAACCGATATCTTTCGCCTTCATCAACTTCTCTTCTCGCATCTCTTCCAAGCCGAGCTCTTCTTTTTGCTCCTCCTTGTCCAAGTCCAAATCGTCAAACTTTGGCGTTGGTTCGCCAGTCATTTCGATCCATTTTCGATCCTCCCACTCGTCATCTACGCACAATCTACCGATTTTATAAAGGAAGTCCAAGGTGTCTTCAGGCGGATCCGGGCACTCTCCGAAATCGTACGGAAATCGAGGGTCGTAAACCTCCACTGAAGACTGCATCATCCTCCTTCTCTCCTTCGGGTCAAAGTTTATCAACTCGACGATTTTCTCGTGGTCCCATTCGCTCTCGTCTACTGTTTTCTTATCTCTCAATCGAATGTCCCCATCTTGCGACAAGTATCGAAACTGTTGAATTTTCTCTTCCTTCTCTTTCATCGCTTGCGCTCTTTCTTTCTTCACGCGTTCTTTATACAACCGCGCCTTCTCCTCGAAGGCGTCGTATTTTTCCGGAGGTTTCTGAAACGAAACAAACTCTGGTTCCGGTTCGTACTCCTCCTCCGGTTTCGAAAAATCCCAACACGGCCAGTTTGCTTTCTTCCCCATGACTTCTTTCATGTGTTCTTCCCACGGAGTCGTTTCGTCGTCGTCGTCTTCCTCGACTCTTAACTCGTATTGCGACCACGGCGCGTGAAAACCGTTCGCGTCTTCGATAGTCTGCGCCTCAATTTCTCGTTGCGTCTTCTTCCGAGGGGTCGTCGTACTGCTCAAAGCATCGATCGATTTCACCCGTAAAGGGTAGGTGGAAGAAGAAGAAGAACTCGTCGCTGAACCGTCTCTTTCGAACGAGTCAATGAACGCCTGATCGTCGTCCTCGTCTTCTTTGCCGTCGTCAACATTGAACTCGTCCTCATCCTCATCCGCGAGGGCAAAAGTCGTTGTTGTCGTTTTCGATTTATATTTATTAGCATAAGCAGCCTTTTCCCTGATAGTCTTCTTCAGAGTTTTTATCGTCTTTTGGAAGGGTAGCGCGGTGCTTCTCGTCGTCGTAAACGCGAGCATAGTATTCTCGATGAATGTGTTGATTATGTGTGCGTGGTGTGCTTCGAATACTATGAAGTGATGAAATGAATGATTTGATTTCCGCCAATCCACCAGCCGCCGCCTGCCTAAAAAAAAAACTGAAAAGGGAACCAAAAAAAGCTCTTTTCCACAAATATTAATTGTGAGCGCGCATTGAGTAGTATTCATCAATAATGAGAGCGGCGGCGACCTTTACCACGGGAAGATGTTTCTCCTCGCTGATGTCATCATCATCGTCGAAACACTACTCTCGCGGGGGACGATGCCACCACCACACGACGACACGGTTTTTGATGTTGTGTTTGTTCGGGGCTCGTAACAGAAAAAGTACGAATTTTAGGAGTTGTAGTAGTAATAATAATAGGAGTGGTAATAATAGGAGTGGTACGACGAGGGCGAGAGCATCGTCGTCTTCATCGGAGGAGGAGGAAATAGAGAAAACGACGACGATATCGTACGCGAAATCGGGCCCGAAACAAAGACTGGACGAACTGACGTTGCTCACCAATCCAGATTTGAGCAGAAACGTCGTTCAAAGTTGGATTCAACAAGGGAAAGTCTTGGTCGATGGAGAGAAAATAACGAAACCGGGGACAAAGCTGAAACCGAACGTAAAGATTGAAGTCTTAGCGGAGGAACCGAAATTCGTCTGTCGAGGAGGGTTGAAGTTAGAGAAGGCGCTGCAGTTTTTCGAGGTGGACGTTCGAGATAAGATTTGTTTAGACTCCGGGTTGAGCACCGGCGGGTTTACCGACTGTTTGTTGCAACAAGGCGCAAAGAAAGTGTACGGCGTGGACGTTGGATACGGACAAGTGCACGAGAAAATTAGAACAGACGAACGAGTTGTAGTCATGGAACGACAGAATTTGCGATATTTAGAGGCTTTGCCGGATTTAGTGGAGGTGGTGACTTTGGATTTGAGTTTTATATCGGTGTTGAAAGTTTTACCGAGCGTGGCGAAAGTGTCGAAACCAAACGGCGATTTGATTGTTTTGATTAAACCGCAATTTGAAGCGAGACGGGAACAGATAGGGAGTAAAGGAGTTGTTCGAGACACAAAAGTGCACGAAGAGGTGATTCAAAACGTTATTGAAGGGGCGAAAACGTTAGGTTACGAGTATATTAATCACACCGTGTCGCCGATTAAAGGCGCGAAAGAAGGGAACACGGAATTTTTAGGACACTTTCGCTATCAAGAATGAATACACACTGAAGTCACTTACGCGTTACGTGTACGCGCACTCGCTTAATAAATATGTAGTAATACATCATCTTCGTGGTCTTTTGTTTGTTGCTATAATAAGAAAAACTATACTGCTGCTATTATTGTTTACTTCTTTCGTTTTATTCATTGTCCCCTCTTCGAAAGCTGCTCGGAGACCATCACCAACTGTTTTCGCTTCTGTTGCACTACGTTCATAATCCTCTCCATGTTCACTCGCAACTCCTGCACTTTCTTTTTACAGTACTCCTCCGCCCCTTTCGGTGTTTTCTCTACGAAATACCCCGTACCTATGTCTACTAAAACTTTATCCGTCGCGCCTACTTTCCCGGGAACGTATAAACTCTCCGTCACAGGCACTAACATTGGCGTCCCTACTTCCTCTTCGTTCAAAGCCTCGCAGGCCATTCCAGAGGTGTGATATTTTCCCACCGCTTGCTGTAATTTTTGTACACTCTCCGCGCACATGTTTAAATCGTGTTTTAGTTGCTCTTGCAATACCTGATATTCAAAGATGGAGAAGACGAGGAAGAAAAAGTCGGTCAATCTTTGTTCGTGAAAAGAAAAACAGATCGGAGAAAGCGAGAGAGAGAGAGAATAAATTTCGTTTTAGAATCGAACACAGAGGAAGAAGAAGGAGAGAAAGAAGCTCCCACTGTACTCACCGAGAGTTGTTCGGTAGGTGCAGTTCGAATGTCGATGCTCGTCGCGGAGGACATGATGTGATACTACGAATACTGTGTGCGTGTGTTACACGTTTCCTTTTTTCTAAAGTGCTTGTGCTGATGAATATTGTTTTTTCCCTCTTTGAAGTCAAAGGGGACAACGATCGAGGTGTTTTTGGACAACAGTGGGTTTGAAATTTTCGCTGGTGCGAGTTACCTGTAGTATTATTTATAACCTATCATTTCTTGCCTACCGTTTTCGCCCGGGTATATTCTCCATATTTCTCCGTTATCTTTATATACGTCTTTGATTTCGCTCACGTATTCAACCTCCACCTCTTTCACGTCCATGTAGTGAAAGATGCTGTACTCGAATTTGGTCGCTCTCTCCTTCTCGCTCCGTCCGGACAAAAGTTTTCCTATTTTATAGTTCGACTGCCACGTTCGGACACCGGAATACCAGTATCGCACTATGTGCATACTCGCATCTGAAAGGGTTTCTTTCATGTCACCGTTGTCGTAATACATGATCAATGAGGAACCGCTTTCAACGCGAAAGGAATTTTGGTTGTAAAATTTTGTCACTCGGGTGCCGTCCGCATATTTTCGGGTGATTTTCCCATCCGCGTGAACGTCCTCGGAAACACCAATTTCTGCGACATCGTTCCAAGTTGGCGCTGGATCGATATTTGGAATGCGTAAGAGTTCATCCGGAACCTTTTCTTCCTCGTAAATATGATGTTCTTCTACTTCTTCTTCTTCTTCTTTCACGCACATATTCCTAGCTTCTTGCGCGGGAGCAGCGTTGATGTATACCGGAGGCGGAGACGCTTTTGCGAACATGGGCGACGACTTCACCGGTTTTGAAACGATTGGTTCCGTTTTAACCGGTGTCTGCGAGCTATTCTGACGTTGAGACATCTTCATGCGACGCATTTCTTCTGACATTCGCTCTTTCTCCAACTTCAATGCGGCCGCTTCCTGAGATAAATTTTCAACTTGTTTCCGCAAACGATCGACAGTCAACTTTGACTTTTGATCTCTATGCTTTTGATCTTCCTTCATTTTTTCTATTTCACCTCTCAAAAGCTTAATCTCTTCGCGCTCTGTTCGAGATTGTCCTAAAACTGAGCGTTCTTTTTGTTCCAGCGCCAATCTCTCTCGCTTCATGTGACTCGCGAAATCATCCTTTTGCTCTCTAAACTCCATCATTTGCTTCTTGAAATTTTTCATATCTTTCTCGAGTTCCGCTCGGTCCTTATCCAGAGTTTTTCGAGCGTTTTCTTGTCTTTTAATCGCAGAGCGGTTGACTGCGGCAGGCGACATGGAGCTTCGCGCCAACTCGTTGATTCGTTGGGACGAGGAGGGTGGCATAGGTGAACCTCGCACGGAACGTCGGAAAGCGGACGGAGGCGGAGTGCTCGTTGCCACGGGCGAAGTCGCTCGGTGTTTTGTCGATACAGGCTTTCTATCATCTTCACCCCCACTCGTTTGCGTAAACGACGCTACACCTGGACTACTCGTCGTCATCGTTGTTGTTGTTGTTCTTGTTGTTCTTGTCGCTGCTACTGCTTCATCATCACTCGCTAGGACTTGCTTCAGAGCGTACGGATACGAGAGCGGGTCTTCGGAAAGCATCTCCTCGGCGTTTCTTCTATTTTGCACAAACTCTTCAGCCGCGCGATCAATCGACGCTTGCGACGCTCTTCCTTTGATCGCATGCTCTAAAGATTCAAAATTCGCCACTTCCTGTTGCATTTCGTACTCCTCCACTTCCCACGCCGTCATTTTTGTCTTGTCTTTTACTGCCACTTGTTGTTCGGCTTTTCGTGAAGAAGACGCCAACGCCAACGGCGACGGCGACGTGCGTTCTTTCGGAGGAGTATAAATACGTTTCACGCCCGTCCCCTTCTTCAAAAAAGTCCTCTTAGGTGAATCCGTGCTCGCGTTGTTCGCATTCACCGGTGATATCGAAGCAGGAATAGTCTTCGCCGCCATCGGACTGTCAACAGTCGCAGTGGTCGTGCCACCAGTCGTCGCAAAATTTTGTCCCCCACTCATCGCGTACACGTTTCCAGTCGTCTCCTTCAAAACGTCTTTGGCGATAGACTTAGGCGGCACGAGCAACTGCGGATCCCCTCCTTTCAAAGCCTCTTGGACGATGTCGTCGAACTTCTTCTCGTTCCGGACGACGGGAACATCGTCGAAATTCATTTTGACTTTTTTTTTTGAATTTTCCAAAAAGCAATACAACGTCTCTTTCTCTCGCCTGTAGTATCTGTACTTTCAAATATATATATATAGATAAGCGCAGACAAGTATTATAATAATTCGCGCGTCGTGAGCAGCAGCGTGGGTGCGCGTGGGTGTTTTTTTGTGCTCTCTTTGTCCTCTTTGCCTTCACCAAAACGAGAGGAAGGAGGCTTGATGTTTCTGTTGAATCTCTTTTGAAGAATCGAAAAATAAATTGATTTCAAAAAAACGGGTGGAACCGGCAAGGCGAAAAAACAGAAGAAAAGAAACTCGTGTAGAATGTCTCATTATCCTAAATGAAGACGACGCTCCTTCCCTCTCTCGCCTCCTCCTCCTCTTCTTCTTCTTCAAAGTCATCGTCATCATCTCGTACGTATCACCAGTGTTCTTGTGCGCTCGTCGTTTTTGCTGCTTTTCTCCGAGGAAGAGGACATCATCATCGTTATCGCAGACGACCATCGCAAACGGCGGCAACCAACGCCTCCTCCTCCTCTTCTTTGTCTTCTTCTTTTCGTTTTCGACGGAGCAATAAAACGAGGCGAGGGAGTCAAAACGACAGTAGTAGTAGCAGTAGCACCAACAGCAGTATGCTCGTGAACGATGATGTGGACGATCCGACCATCCGCCCAACCGCTGAAGAAGCCATCTCGTGGGCGTTTCAACACGGTTTAGTCGTCGCCACTGGGAAGGAGACGGCTGGACAAGTGTTTCACGCGCCAGTCGCGCTGTATCCGACTCCGTTTCCGAAAGATGTGTTTGAGTTTGCGAAAGAAATAACGCCAAAATTTGCGGAGTTGTACGATAAAGTCTCCGAGGACGACGCATTCATGCGAGAGACTTTGAGAGAAGCCGCGCTGAGCGACCCGGAGTTTACCGGGAGACTCTGGAAAATTTACGAGGCATGCGGGAAACGCGGGAATGGGAGATTAGATAAAGAGCTAGGTATTTTACGGACGGATTATATGCTCGACACGCGATCGGGAATGCCTTTACAAGTCGAAGTGAACACAGTGAGCACGTCTTTTATGGGGTTAGGCTCGAAAGTGACGCTGTTGCATCAGCATTTAGCGGAGTATACGAAAGGGAACATCGATGACGATATGAAGTTGAAGAAAGAAAACATGCCGACGAACGACTCGCTCAATCAAGCGGCGAAAACCCTTTGCGAAGGTTGGAAGTGCATGGAATGCGAGAACGCTAGTATTTTAATGGTTGTTCAGGAAGGGGAAACGAACATATTCGATCAAAGATTGATATCTCAGAAAGTATTCGAAACAATCGGGGTGAAGACGATTCGTAAGACGCTTCGGGAAATCAACGAAAGCGGTAGATTAGATCTGAAAACAAACCTCTTCTCCATCGATGGTCAGTTATGTAGCGTCATATACTTTCGCGCTGGCTACTCACCGAGCGATTTTCCAAGTGAAGCGCAATGGGAAGCGAAGATGTTGTTGGAGAAATCGAGCTCTTTGAAGTCGCCTTCGGTGGCCATGCACCTGGCCGGTTCGAAGAAGATTCAACAAGCTTTAGCGGAAGAAGGCGTGCTCGAAAAGTTTATGCCAAACGATGCGACCGAGATGCGAAAAGTGTTTGCCGGTTTGTATTCTTTCGAAGGCGAAAAAAACATGCAAAAAACAATCCAACTAGGATTATCTAACCCGGCGGATTACGTGTTAAAGCCACAACGCGAAGGTGGCGGGAACAACTTGTACGGAAAAGAACTGAAAGAAAAATTAGAGAACGATACGAAAGATTTACCGGCGTACATCTTGATGCAAAGAATATTTCCTCCCAGTCATCAAGTGACCATGTTGAGGAAAGGTTTAGCGCACGAAATCGAAAGCTTGAGCGAGTTGGGAATTTACGGTTCGTATTTGCGCAAAGGCGACGTGAATAGTAATACCGCACGAGTCATGAACGAACATGGCGGGAGCTTGTTGAGAACGAAAGCGGCTTCGAGCGACGAAGGTGGCGTTGCGGCTGGCTACGCCGTTTTAGATAGTCCGTATTTAGTGTAAATGATTTGTAAACGAAACTGAATGATATTATGTGCCATGCAAAAAACGTAAATGCAGGAAAAATTTTCTTCAATAATTCGTCCTCCCGTTGTTATTATGCCCATCGCGGGAGGCGGAACGGCAGACGTCTGGGGCGACGACGACGACAACGACGACGACGATAATAATATTGGAGAAGAAGAGAAAGCGAACAATAAGTTCAATCTTCTCCAGCAAGAGTCAGAGACTCGACGAGAGAGGTTTTTCAACGCCGGTTATCGAGACGGTTTAGACGTCGGGAGAACCGCCACGGTGCAAAAAGGATTCAACGAAGGATATAAAACTGGTTTCAAAGAAGGGTTCGAGTTTGGACGAGTCAGAGGCGCAATAAGATCGCTAAAGATATTCAACAGTGGAAAAACGACGAAAGATGATGATTCGTTAATATCAAAGCACGGGATAGTTGGATTGTCCAGCACAGAAGCGAGAAGGTTACTATTCGCACACAGGACGAAAAGCGAGGACGACGAAGAAGAAAATGTGGAGGTGCATCCAATGTTAACGCGTGAAGCTCTAGAGACGCTGAAGAAGCGATTGCTAGAGGAAGAAAATGTAAAGCTTTAGAATTAGAATATAGAATAGCACTTGTTTGTACAACACGTTTGTCATCAGAGTCGATGGTATAAAAACTTGTCTAAGCGTCTACCAAACGCGAAAGCGACTGTATCAAGTGTCGCAAGTTAGCTCGAGTGCTCGGGTCACCAGAGACGCTCGAAATGTCTCCGGATACTTTTTCTACGTGTTGCAAAGTCTTTGTCAAAGTCGAGATAGATTGTCTCAACATGTCTTGATTTTCCTCGGTTAAAATCGTTTGTCGCAACTCTCGAATATCTTGCACCGTAGCCGACGCATGTCCCGCTAATAGCTCGATCGTTTCCAATGTACCCTGGTCTTTGACACCTTGCATCATCGGTCGAAGCTCTCTGGCAATCAAAGCAGCTTCGGTTAATAACGGTTCTAAAACCTGCATCAAATCTTGAGCCCCATCCGTGACTTGAAACATCTTTCGAATTCCATCCTGTTGTTCCATCTCTTTCGCTAAGCGCGTGCAAATGCCAACTAAATCATCCATAGAAACCCCCGGTCTCCCTTCAATTCGTCCTCGATCGCACACGATAACACCTTCCCCTTCACACCCGGCATCTAACGGACCCCATTGCGCTTGCGGGATGGGTAATTTCGGGGTAATATCAATAATAGTCTCTGCGATTAATCCTGACTGATTCGCATCAATCGTCGAATTTCTTGGAATCGGCACTTTCTTATCGTCCATTTCCACCAAAACCGTCACTTTATCCAAAGCTGGTTGCACAGATAACACCGTTCCCGCTTTCACGCCTCTGATTCTTACGTTCGTCCCGCATTGAATCCCACACGCGAGTGGGAATTCAATAAACGCTTGGTAAGAGTTCTTCCTGGCGTTGTTAAAGATGCCGACAATCCATCCGGCGATCAAAGCACCCAACAGTGCCCCTCCAACGATGAACAAACCTACACCACCTTCCATAATTCGCGTTCTACCAAAGCCAAAATCTTGCAACGGCTTTGCCAATCTGTTCCATAAAGCCCCAAAAATCTTCATCGGCGGTCCGAGGAAGAGATTGAAAGCTGCATTCCCTTTAAAAATGTCGTTGTTGTTGTTGTTGTTGTTCTCGTCCGAAGCTGCGTACGCGGAGAAGTTATTCGTCGTCGCTCTCGTGACAACTTTCTTGCTAAACACGGAATTCGTGTAGGACCCGGTGCCCCACCAGTTCTTCTTGCCGTACCTTTGTGCTGCTGCTGTCTTCTTTCTTTCTTCTCTGTTGCTGGACGTTTGATCGTTCTCGTTACTACTGTTCAACGAATAATAATTAAGACTACTGCTGCTACTATTATCGTTGCGGACGCCAACGATGACCCCTGATCCTCTGCTCTTCGTAGTAGTATTATTATTTCTCCTTTGATGTTGTTGCTGCAACGCTTCTACCAGTTGTTGTTGTTGTTGTTGTTGTTGTTGTCGTCGTCCACTTTCTCTCTTTGAACGGGAGAAGGAGGAGAGAGATACGCAACGACGACGAAAGATTTTAGTACTAGTAGTATCATCACGTCTGGTGGAGAACACGCGCGTCCTCGTCGTTGCTCCTCGTCCTCCTCCTCTCAACGAAGAGGAGCACGAGGAGGATTCGGAGAACGACGACGATCGCATGCGAAGCGCGTGAGCGTTTAACAACGCTGTAAAGGCTGACATTTGGATTTTATGAGGGAAGATTCAAACGAAAAAGTACTTATTTTGATGGACAAACGAGCGGAAAACGAGCCCACGAAAGGGAAAATAATAAGTTTTTCTTTCTCTCGTCCGAATCATGACAACTACTACTTTATTCAAAACATATCTCCTCTCTCCTTAAAAAGTGCATTTGACGGTAAGTATTTTACCGCGACGTGTTCTTCGTGTCGTTCTTGTTGTCCCGAGGATGAATATGTTCGCTTCCCCGCTTTAATCTTTTTCGGCGGTCGCTGCGAATGTAACGTCGGCTTCTCGCCCCACTTTTCGTGGATTTTATCCAAGTTGACTTTTTGGTTCAACAAGTTGGAATCTAGGTTCGCCAAGTGAGAGGTATCTGGAATGCCGGCTAATCTTTTCATCATCGTAGACTTGAACAAAGTCGCCTGGAAGAGCGAATACGAGTTGCTCGTGATCCAGTAACAAAACACGCCTTGAGTAAAGTTCCACGTCATCGGCACTAAAGCTAAGGCTAATCCTCGGAGTGCCCACTTCATGGTCAGGCCTTGTTGATTGTTGTTCATACCTTCTACGGCACCTAACTCGACCGAGGCTAAAAATAAAGCGGACGTCAACAGAGGCATCATCATGGTTGGATCCGCGGCGGATAAATCGGTGAACCAAAACGCACCCCCGTCTTTGAAGGATCCAATCCCGTCCGCCATTCTCGAGATGGCAAAGTAGAAGGACACGAACAACGGTGCTGAAACTAACAAAGGTGCTAACGATTTCACCGGATGACACTCGTATTTTTTCCATATAGCCGTCACCTCGCTCAAATGTCTCTGCGCCGCCTCGGGGTCGTTTTGCGCTTGCGTTTGCTTCGCGCGTTCTTGAAGTCGCTCCATTTCCGGTCGCGCCAACTGCATCCGCGCCGTATTTCGCATTTGCATCACGGTAAATGGTAGTGTTAATGTTCTCATAACTACAGTCGCAGCGGCAATCGCTTGGTACCACTCTAATCCACTCACGAGATGAAAGTATTCCATGACGTACATCAAACCGGCGGTGGTGTACCACGACTCCCCCGCTATTTGCGCGACTTCGCCGACAAGTTCTGTTCCTGGAGGAAGAGTAGTATTGCTGCTAAGATCTGTTACTATTGATGACACAGAGTCTCCTCCTTCATCGCCACTACTATTACTACTCGTGCCGTCTTCGAGCTCATTCGTTGCCGAAGAAGAAGAAGAAGGACTTTCGTTCTTGTTGTTACTCCAAAACGCATATCCACGCACTTGACTCGTCAACAAGGAGGAGGATGTTCTCGTGCTGCCACTTCTATTCATAAATCTGTTTTTGTTATTAAAGCTACTGTTGTTGTGTTGTCGTCGTTGTACTATTCTCTGTCGTTGGTGTTGATATCGTCTGCTTACCTCTTCTCTCACCACTTCTTCGTTTATTGATGATGATGAGAAAAGACGACGCCGCATTTGGTCTCCTCCTCCTTCGCCTCCTCCTCCTCCGAAAGAAGAAGAAGAAGAAGAACTCGTCGTGCGACCACCACCATCGAAAGGGACAGCAGAAACGAGCGATCGAATGAACAACGAGTCTGTGATGATGTGACTACTCGACGACGATGCAACATGTCTTCTCGATGATGATGATGATGTTGTTGTTATTGCTGAGAGTGTTCGTCGAAGTCCTCCTCCCATGCTTCTTCGTATACAAACGACTTGAACTAGAACTACTGAGGACAGGAGGAGTCCTTTCTCTGTTTTCGTGCTTCCTTGCCTCTTCTCTCTCAAAAATTTTTTGAGGAGCCG
>Ga0209308_10001241_pt1 | contig 24216 bp, 28 predicted proteins | sample COGITO_mtgs_1204_3_FD_184806 | JGI IMG/M metagenome (GOLD analysis project Ga0209308, IMG submission 184806) | Pelagic marine microbial communities from North Sea - COGITO_mtgs_120405 (SPAdes) (version 2) | ecosystem: Environmental > Aquatic > Marine > Epipelagic ...
TAACGGCCCCGCTTCTGTTTCTGTTAGAACAGTTCAAAATAAAACAATATCAGATCAACAAACACTAGCGTTTAATATTATAGGTGAAGAATCATCAGTTCCTTTCCTATACACAGATTCATTTGGTGGCGGAGCAATGCAATCCATACCTTGGCATGGAAGTAATGCATCAAACTATCCCGCCGGTGGTATTAGTTTTCAGGATGAAAATATCATCAGTGGTGATGAGGATGCTAATATAAGCAGATCGTTTTTCAATGCAGGGACTCCATTTAACATTGTAGCAAGAAGAACATCCACCACTAGAACATTAGAGGACGATGGTATTACTTGGGAGGGAGATAAAACGGCTGTAGAAAAAGCAGCAATCTTTGCCTCTGAATCCTACGACGGTGTTCAATTTTTAATCAATTCATATCTTGAACCTGCATACGCTATGGGTTTTAGAAAGTTTATGTATTGGACCCCTGCTGGTAATTTAAAATGTACAGTTGATATACTTCCTAGTGACTCTGTAGATTTTGACTTGAACGGTGGAGTAACTTATTGGTTTAATCAATCTGGAAGTATGCAAGCCGATGTTTTTACTCAAGCATCAGGTATGTTTCCGAGTGCTAGTTGGTCTGCACTTGGACCTTCTGGATCAATGGCACCAGATGGAACTACGCTTGAATTGAATGATACATGGTCTAGAGAAATGTCAGAAATAGGTTTTTATGATCCAATCACGACTGGATATTCTAGACCGTGGACAACTAACGGATTTCCCGAAGGTTGGAATGTTAATGGCGGAAGAATGACAAGTCAGTGGAACATAGAAGGCGCTACTGCACACAAAGCAAAAGAGGGTGTAGAAAGAGATAGAAGATATTCTTGGTTAAATTACTTCAAAACATGGGTCGATAGTAAAAAAGAATTAGGTGATCCTGTTAAATGTGTAATGTACGTTGGAGGAAAGGTAACATATAAAACTATTTCAGCCGCGGATGCTGGAGAAACAACAGGCATTGACTGGGGTAATTTAGCGTTTGTTGATTTCAGTGGTTATCAGCAGACTAATGGTAATGGTGGTTGGCAAATACAAGGTGGAACTGCACCCGGAACTAGTGACGTTGCTGTTCCAGTTTCCAGAACTTCTTCTAATGCAACATCACCCTTTAATAAAGCCAAAGAACCCCGCGTCGGTGCTACAACAAATGCTGAGATATGGACGGCAACTGGAGATAAGTATTTTTGGGATACTCAGATTGCGGGTTGGACTGCCTGTGGTATAGAGGGTTTTTGGATTGATGCTTCTAGTAGTTTACCAGTAGATAACCCGGGGTTTCTTCAATATTTAAAAAATCGTAATTTGATTTTTGGTAGTGAAGCGTGGCCTATGGTCCAAAGTGTTAGTGCTACTGGCAAAAATAGATATTTTCCTCGTCCATATATTGGAGAAATGGACTATCTAACTATCGCTAATAATGGACAAGCCGCTTTTGAAAGTAGAGGGTGGCAAAACTTTAACTGGACACTAGGAAAGCAATATCATCCACGACCTGATCTTGGGGGTATTCCTGGCGATGGTATAACTCCAACAGGTTCCGACCTTGTTACGATTAGAGAAGCAACGCCAGGAAGTGGTCCCGAACAAACATTAGTTTATAGTGATGGTACTGCTTATGATATAACTAAAAAACCAAAACTTTATATTAAGTTGACTTTTGGTAATGGTGGTACAAGCACCACTTCGGGCTGGAATGCTTCTTTCAGATTGATTGATCCTGTGACTGGACAAAACATAAGAAGAACAAGTGATTTCTTTACCACACCCGTTACGTTTGAAGCAGACACTGCAACAGTGAGTACGAGTGACGCTGATTTCTTTGATGAGATACCACGACATTATAATGAACTTCTTATGAAGAATGACTTAGATAAGATGATTGATTATGGTTATATTCCTTCTTTCACTTTAGGTTACAATACTATTGATGGACAAGGAGAGGGTAGAGTATATCGAGGTGGAGGATCTACGAGAGATGAATTGAGTCTAAAAACGAGACTACAGAAATATATTAATACTAGATTGGCTGGTTATTCTTCTACAGATCCCGAGGCAACTCGGTGGTTATATCTAGATCTATATAATGACGATGGAACTCTGATTACAAATAGTGAAGTTGTAATTCAATTATTTACCGTTTCCTCTGACCCAATTGAATTGGGTCACACCGGTGGTGGAGCAACTGCTAGTTTCACCTTAAATTATTATGAAGGTGTCACGGCCAACATCGATTGGCGAGTTTACTTTAAAGAGGGATCATAGAATATGTGGGTATTTGGTTACGACTACGACGGACAGAGTGGTGAGTATTGGAACGAACTCTATACCTATGATAAGGCATGGAATGATTCTTCTACATCAAACACACAGAAAATCACTGCGATCAACACAAACAACTATTGGATTCAGAGATATGGAGCAGACTTTTTTCCATACCGTGCTATGGGTTGGCATGATGTTAATTGGAGAAGACCAAATCAAAGACGAAGTGGTGGTATAAGTGTAGGAGATACTGGTTCGAGTCCTTTGGAATATACCAATGGCAGTCACCCAAGATATTTCTATCTCGGTAACAGGTATGTCAGTTCGTGTAAACACTGCATAATATGTTCGACTTGTTCTGGACTGAAAACAGGGAAAGCGATTTTCATATCTGCAACAGGGGCAACATTAGAATACGATATTGAAAATTGGACAAGTCAAGCAGACACAAGAGATAATGGTCCAGTCGTAGGTCAAATTCCTGCGGATTGTTACTATAAGGCAGATGGAACCACAGGCACGATCTATACCCAAGAAGATAGTGACATTTTAAAAGACGCTGTAGTATTTCGACTAACAACAGACCCAGCAGACGATGGTATTCCTGCGATCAAAAAAATGGTAAAAGGAGAAGCAGGAGACGGCTCAACGGCATTTAGTTTTGCTGGCTTTTATCAATATAATGTAATTAGAGTAACAGGTTTGGGTGTTATACTTGCATTCTATGATACTCAAACTCAGGGTAGTTATGGTTTGGGTCTGGGAGGTCCAATTGCTGGGTTTGGTCCTTCTCAAGTGTGGAGTGGAGATTCTGGAACAATGCAGGGAGTTCTAGATCCAGTCACAGGTCAGTGGCTAGTGTCTCAAACCTTTGGATCAACTTCGATACCAGATTTCAGTAACACTCTTAAGATATGGACAGGTGATTTAGAATACGAAACTATAGATCATTTTGAAAGACCAAGTGATAATTATTACAGGTTAGAACATCCAGCAGGCTTGGGAACCACAGGGGCAACTTATACCATAGAACTTAATATGGTCGATGGAGCATCCTTTGCTGCTTTTCTAAGTGCAGAAAGCCAAGTGAATACAGATGAATCTTTATTTGAAGTTTCAACAGAGATTTCCGAAAACGTAATCCCACCAGTTTTTGATCCACCCGATCAAGAAATTTTTATACAGCATGGAACTAACTCACCACCAAGTATTCCTGCTGATAAAATATTCTATGTTCCATATGATAGTGATGGATATACAACTGATAGAGAAATTGTATTTGTAGTAAACAATCAAGACAATTCTAGTTCAAGTGCTTTTACATGGACGAGCGATCCAACTATCCCATTCCAAACTGCAAATCTTTCGGTTGAAGATCCCACTACAGGGGAAATTATAGGAGAAACCCAGAAACAAGTCAGTAATACTTTCGATGAGTCTGTTAATAGACTTCCGAGTAGTGTAAGGGGTATATGTGGAGACAATTTAACCCAATACATAGGAAAAACTCTAGATGTTGTATTGAATGTTTTTGATGTAAGTGGTAGGGATGTTTTATCTGAGGCTATTACGATTAGGGGAATGACAGGATCTACTGGCTCAGGTCTCACATACGAAAAGGGGTTAAATCAGATCAGGTTTGATTTAACAAGCGGCACACAACCTGAACTATTCCCAGAAAATCCTCCAAATGTTAACTATAGTGCAACATGGGATCAGGACGGCGGACATGTTGTAAGATCAACTGGAAATTCTACTGGAATATTTAATCTACCAAGTATCCAAGAAAGAGATGGTCAGACCTTTAATATAGAGATGCGAATTAGAGGTGTATGGGATAGGAATGATGGAATATTGACAATAGGTCAACAATCCATCCTTGGAGCAACCTATCAAGCCAGACCCGACTAAATACTTGTATGAAGATTATTGCAGGTATAGATTATTCTCTCACATGTCCAGCCATTTGTGTTTTCGCCTCTTACAACGACGATGACTTTTCTTTCGGGGGTTGTAGTTTCTACTACCTTACTGAAGTCAAACGTCATGCAAAAACATACAGGTCTAATATATTTGGACAGGGTTTCATAGACTGGGACACTCAAGAGCAACGCTACGAATCTATAGCAGACTGGGCAGAGGAGAAGACTCTTGCCTGTGATCAGATTGCCCTAGAGGGTTATGCTTTCAACGCAACTGGTAGAGTATTCCAGATTGCTGAAAATACTGGCGTTCTCAAGTATAAGTTGTGGAAGCGTGGCAAACCTCTCGAAGTCGTTCCACCCACTACAGTGAAGAAACTTGCCACTGGTAAAGGTAACGCATCGAAAGATGACATGTACAAATCTTTCTTCATGGAGACTGGTGTTGACATTCAGAGGTTGATGACACCAAACAAGAAAGCGATTGGATCGCCTGTTGGTGACATTGTAGATTCATACTACATCTGTAAGCATCTATTCAGAACTATCGGTGCGACGGTTTGACCACCACCAGATACCAGCAGCACCTGCCATCAAAAGCACCCAACTAGTGAAGCCGATCACGGGATACCATGACTCTCGTTGCTCTATTACCTCTGGAGCGGGGACAGGCACCCTTGATTTGTCGTCATTTGTACCCAAAAGTACCTGATCTCCAGCACATCCCGTGAGAGGGACGAGAACCCCCCATAGAGCGATTTGTATAGTAAAATGGTGTAACATTCGTCTGATCATAAGTTAACCTCTATTTAAATGCTATCTAACCCTCGCGGACGCTTGTCCGAAGTAAAAACCGACGATTGTGACGAGAATCTGCCTGTTTTCTGTTGTGAACAGATAACCGTTGATCGTCTGGAACGAGATGTAGGTGTTTTTGCCGAACAGCCCAAAGAAGTCAAGGGGTGCGTAGCGTTGTTCTTCGAGTTCAACTACTGTTGGTATGGAAAAGAAAGGTAGAACGAATGGGGCGATGATCGTCCCAAATAGTATGCACAAGACGATAGTCCGCCTGACGACCTTTCCTGCCTCCAGCGGGACTCGCTTGACTGCGGCATCAGCGACTTCTTTCTTCTTGTCGATGAGTTGGATTGTTCTCTCGAATCTTTCTTTTTCATCTTGGCGTTTCTCTGCAAGGCTCTTGAAGATAAAGCCCGCTATACTGCCGCCAACGAGTGAAAGAAACTCGGTGGTTAAAAAGGATTCCAACATAATCAATCCTCCTGAATATCAACATTTCTAAACACGCACATTTCACCAGTCATTCTATTCTTGATTATGGCTTCTCCAAACTTCTGAATACGCTTCTTCAGTTCGGCATGTTCGATGTCTTCTACGTTTACTTTGTTAGACCATCTCTCATACTTCTTGCGTCCATTGACACAGTTGTAGTAGTCTTGGTTGTCCATCTCAAATACTTGCTTACCCAAGAACATATCACGACTCTCTCCGAGTTTGGTGCCTACGATCTTGGGGTTGTCTCTTCTCATCATAGTAGACTTAGATGGAGCAGTGCCATATGTCTCACCCTCGATACCCTTCATCATGGGCTTACTATAACCTTTGATGGTGGGTGATGGGTTAGGTGCCTCTGCACCACCGATGTTTCCACCAGCAGAGTTCATTGCAATCTCATCGAGGTCAATCTGTGATACGATAGTTTCGTTGAGTCTATACATTGGAACACCCATGAACGAACCAACTGACTCTAGTTCTAGGTCTTCGATGATATACTTATCGTTATTGAAATCCATAGAGAGGATCTCTTCTACGATCGCAGGGTTTGTGGATCTGAAGTATTCAGTTAGAACTTCTTCGATGACATCACCATCGGCGCCGATGTATTCGGCTTGTTCTCTGATAAGGTATAGAGCAGTTGCAAACGTACCAAGTTTACTTCTGACTAGAGGAACCTTCATTAAGATTTTCTTGATGTTCCAGACAAGACGAGTGAAGATGTTACTGGCTTTCTTCTCTTCGCCTGTCTTCAGATCACCCTGCTTCTTTAGGTAGTTACCATCTTTGTCAATGATACCTAACTTGAACGCATCAGTCTTATCAAAAGGTTTGATTAGCAGGCGAATGAATTGGTAGATGACGAATGCGTTTATTAGTCTGTTCATTTCAACTTTCTCTCAGAGTCTTTAGGATCAATCCATCAAGAGGGATATTTTCTATAGACGGAACTTCTGGTACGCTGTTTGGTAGATAGTTGAGGAACACCAGAAACGTTTTCAAGTACGAGTGTAGATGCGGTTCTACCTTCAGAAAGAGCATTCGAGAAGTTCCAGTCGGAGTGAAAATATTTCCCAGAATGATTATGTGATTTAGTATCAATCTATCCTTGAGACTTCCCTTCGTATGATATCTACCCAATAACCTTTTGATATACTTGATACGGTTTAGATCCTCATAGAACTCAGATAGTTCCGTACACTGAGGATTCTCATACATCTTCATTGCATACATCATAAAATTATTATCATCAAGTAAAGGGAAATTCATAATAATTAAATTGGTTTAACTCACCTTTTTCTTGCAGCCATTGCCTTCTTGATGGCCTTATCCCTAGAACCCTTCCACTCGTCAGTTCCAGACTCTACCTTACCATCACCATCGTAGTCTTTACGCATGGTAGAGTCATCGTAGTCTTTACGCATGGTAGAGTGTTTTGCGTCCTTTGGCTTGGTCCGACCAACTATTTCTTCTTCTACCTCAACCTCTTCTGAAGTCTCGGAGATGGTGGGAACAACCTTACCTTCCATCTTGTAAAGACCAGCAGCGTCGATAGTCATCTCTAGGTTGAGAGTAAGTCCATGACCGATTGACTTTTCAAAACCATCTTCGTTATCGAACTCGTCGAATGGAGTTGTGTCACTCTTGCCGAAGATACCACCGAAGCGGGTCAACTTGAGGTTCATTGTACCCTCAGTGACAGCATTCTTGTTTGAGAAATCAAAGTCAAGACCGACCTGATTCAACTTCTGACGAAGACCGAAAATGGTTTGCTTGGGGTCGAGACATGCTTCCTTTAGATAGTTGTGAATAAAGGCATTTATTCTTGTAATCATGGCAGCGTTCTCGACACGGAATGTACCGAAGTCACTCTGTGCAGATCTTAGGACGCCAGAGGCACCCCCGACTTCTACGTCGTATTCACTCTCTAATAGGCTAAGCAGTTCTTTGTATCGCATTGGATTGTTCCTTAATTTAACCTTAGTATGTATATCGTAGACATTTTCGAGGTTTTTATAAATAGAGTGGTTCTTGATACTTTAATGGGGGGGTATTCTCCCACCCATGAGCGATGGGATATTATAAATATTTTCACATGAGGAGGATTGAAATGACCGAGGCTCGAAAAAGTAGTTGGGCAGTGATTGGGTCATTAACAGCATGGTTACTTACATTTGCAACATTGATTTGGAATGTAGCAGTCAAAGATGCGAATTATTCTTCTAGAATCTCTGCGATTGAGACGGACATCAAAGAATTGGATACAAGATTAGATGAAGCAGATGTTATTAGGTTAAACATTGCAACTGATCTAGCGGGTATCAAGACAGATCTAACTTGGATTCGTTATCAGATTGAAAAGATGGCCGATATGGATTGAGATTGAAATCCAGCCCAAAAGATAAACCCCACTCGCAAGAGGGGGTTTATTTTTTTAGTCTATAAATTTTATTACTTGTTCTAATAGCGGTTGGTCTTTGGTTATGTTATACATCTTTTCAAAGATCGAGAACTCTTCATAGTCAAACCAGTATGTCTCGGTATCTTCGCTCAGGCCCATGCCACTGCGGAGGTCATTGTATAGTTTCTTCTGGTCTTTTTCGGAGATTGATCTAGGCATTCCAACTTGGAATGCGTCGAAGTCTCCAGCAGCCACGATCTTACGAAGTTTAGAAGCGGACATACCAGAGACATCACTAGCATCGGGATCTCTAGTTCCTGCGGAGACCACCTCAAAGAACTCAATACCATAATCGTCAACATATGGTAGAACAGCCTTTTTGAATCCTTCAACCTGATCTGATCCGACAACCATACGCAGGTGCGTGAAACCATTGTCTGACAAGTATTCAAGGGCGCCATGAACGTCACGGATTTTGGCATCACTAATAACCTTTATTCTCTTACCGAACATCTTACGAAGGTATGTTGCCTTCTTGCGGTAGTTTAGGGGATTCTTTTTCGGATCAGTTGACTGCGAGGTGAATAGGAAAGAGTTCTTTCCTCCTGCTTTACGAACAGCCTCCACTACCAGTTCATGACCGATGTGGGGTGGGTTCATACGTCCGAATGTGAATGCTGCTTTTTTCATATTATTATGTATAAAAGATAGGAGGGGGGATGCCCCTCCTATGATCCGTACTTCTTTATATTGCACTCTTTGTTTATTTTAAGAGCGACCTCCGTAGAAATACGGATCATTATTACTAGTCGATCTTAGTGGGAGTGGGTTTATTCCAAGGGAAAAACCTACTAACCCAAGACCATAGCGGCACACCAACTGCTGCGCCGACTACGAATAGCAAAATGCTATAAAAGACCGTTCCTAATGCTGACTGTAATGCTTCCATCTCATACTTCCTTTCGATAACAAGTATAATTCTTATGATGCTTTCTTTCGCCCTTGGCTACACCATACAATGCACTCTTATTTAGGTTGTTTTTCCTACAATATCCTTGAAAATTCTCAGGAATAATTTCATTACCATCAGGATCAACTACGACGTAGATTGCCTTTGGTTCTTTATTCTCCTGAACATCTTCCCAAACCCAGTGCTTTCTAGCATTGCGTGTAAACTTACCACCGTGTTCTTTCATAAACATCTCACGGAAGCCCCGAGGGTTTGTTCCATCGTTACATAATACCCAAGTGCGGGTATTGACCAAGTTAATATCTTGCTTATTCATTAGTTACCCTTTATCCAATTCTTGTCAATCGTCATGTTTGCTCTTGAGAACTGAAGACGATCGACTAGTTTAATTACATTTCCTAAATGATCACTCGCTACAAATCCTTCTTCGCCAGTAACTTCAAAGCCGTCTGGTCGCTTGAGGAATGTTTTATAACTCTTGATTCCCTCCAGTTTACCAATCAAGAGTAGGGTTGCCTTATTTAGCACTGCGTGTAGTTTAAAGATCCCATCCATGCTTTTCTTGTTGCGTTGGATGGTGGCGATCAGTTGCTTACCCTGTGCTATCTTGTTTTTCTGATTGGCTTCTCGCTTGAGTTTCGCTGCGTCTGCTTCGTATCGCTCGTTAATCATTGCAACGAAGTCCGTGGTTCGCATGGTGAGATCACCAGCCTTGACCGTAGAGTTCGCATAGATGTTGAGGAGTGCGACGATCTTGTTCTCGCCGGCGAGCCAGTCGAGTCCACGCTTGTTAGCGTCTGTGAGTTGTCGTGCCTTAGTAACCTCTCTTGCTACAGACTTCATCTCAGCAGCAGTGAATGTGATTCTACCACTCTGATCAAAGTATGTGGCATCCTCAACTAGAACTTTGCTGCTCTTCTTGAAACTCTTCTTGGTCACGTTGAACGAAGACTTCATGCTCGCCATGTCCTTACCAGTATACTTGGTGTGGAATGCGATACCCATGCTAGATCTAGCGATTTTCTTTGCCATATCAGAGTCAGATGGAATCGCATAGGTGATCGTGTTTGGTGTGAACGCAATGAACGACTCACCATTAATCTCTCGTTTCTCTAGGTCGCTCTTGGTGAAGAGCATGTCACCCTGATAGATACCACCCACCACGACGCTCTTGAGATCCTTGAGAGCAACCTTAAGTTTCTCTACGAGGCCAGGAGCGTGTCCGTGGTTGCGGGTGATATCTGCGTTCGTATAGTTGATCTTGGGTGTGCCTTTGTTGAAGACACTCTTGGTTCCCACGAAGAACTTGTCGTTCTCTGGGTTGATCCCCACGAACACTGCGGGTGCGCCGTCCCACTTGCGTGTGACGTTGAGTTTAGACTTGGAGTTTCCTTCCAGCATGGTAGCCACGCTTTCAATGAAGTTAACAGCCAAGTTAGTCCTCGCATAACCCTCGAAGACTAGATCGGCTGCGTGAGTAAGGTGTGTGTTCTTACCCTCATTGAGAAAGGAAGTGAAGTTTACCATAGTTGACCCTGTTGTTGAGCGAAGTGTTGATTATACTTCTTGATTGCCTCTAGAAGAGGCTTTGTATGTAGTTGTGGAGTGGATTTGAAAACCTGATTGGTTCCCTCTTCCGACGCAATGAGAATCACGATCTGATTCACTGGCTGTTCCACTCGCTCCTGCCATGCGATTGCATAAGCAGTAGCCTGCATGAAGTAGTTGTCGATGTCTCGGATTCTCTTCTTGCGAGTCGAACCCTTGAAGTCGATAATCGATAGTTCACCTTCGTAGTCAGCAACACAGTCAACGCGACCAGCGAGAGACGTAGCCTGACTCCATAGAGGAGCCTCCAAGGCACGAACCTTGCTGATCTTGTCTAGACTTTCTTTCATTTGTGCAAAGAGATACTTACTACCACCTGGCAGTTGATCCTCTGACACTTCGTTGTTGAGAAGATACTGTTCAATCGCATCGTGGAGATAGTTGCCGCGTGAACACACACGCTTAGACTCTTCGGGGTTTTCCCGTCTCCACTTTGCGAAGAACTTCTGCTTTTCCCAGCCTGTTACGGTCGTCACACTTGCCATTTTGCCATGTGGCGTATTGTAGAACCGACCTGTTTCATCCTGCACCGTGGAAAGAGGCTCGATGTCCTCTACCATGTCGTGCGTAAAGTTACCTTGATACATCATGTAAATATTATACCTTATTCTGTAGATTTGTCAACTGGTTTATCTAAACCTTGCATCTTTAGATACACATCTTCGACGCTCTTAGCCTCTGGAGTGATGCCCTTATTTGACATCTCACCAGTCATGTTTTGGGCAGCCTGATAGTTGTCCTTGCCTACCCCATTTGATCTAACTCCTTGAACCCAACCAAAGAAGTTCCTCATATCCATTTCAATAACCATCCGATCCGGGGATAGTCCCCTTGTTTTTCATTTGCTTACGCTTTCGCATAATACGATCCACTAACTTGCCTTCTTCGACTTCGACTTCTTCCTTACGAGCCTTTCGCTTTCGATCGTCTCGTCTGTCTTCTGCGTCAAGAGACTTGTCAATGTTCTTGATAGTGTCATCAATATCAGCCTTTACATCGGCAGCCTTATCCATTGCTTTATCACCTGCGGCTTGTGCCTTGTCTGCACCCTTAGCATATGCACCACGAACCTTGCGGCTCTTGATGTTACCCTTTGCGTCCTTTGCAGGCATCTTGAGTTCAGAGATAGGACTATCATCAATTTTTGTTTGCTCTCTATCAACATTGATCTTAGATACAATGTCTGCGATGTCACTATAGAACTTTTGATTCTTTGCGTTAAATGGGCCTGGTTGCATAACGTTCTCCTTGTTACTATATTTATATATGAAATTGGGAGGGCCGAAGCCCTCCCGCATTCACAACATGTATTCTATTTTAGTTTCTCAGTCTTCAGTTGTCTCTAGATCTTCGATTGCTTCTGCGATTTCTTCGTCACTGTATCCTGCTTCAATCATCTTCTCGATTACGGCATCTTCGTCTAGTTCTACTTCAATACCTTCTTCTAGAATCTCTTCTTCAATAAGATTGTCGAATCGTCTGACTTGTCTGTCTTCGATAATGCGTAGTGCGATATCTTCGTATTCTGTGAGTTCTACTGTTTCGAGGATTGCATCGTTGTCTAGTTCTACGTCTTCCTTCTTAGTCTTCTGATGCTTCTTGTGTAGGAGGTGATCATGGTGACCATCCTTTGCTTCGTCTTCAAACTGATCTCTCATCTTCTTGGCGACGTTGTGAATGTGATCCTTGTTGAATGTCTTGCCACCCTTTGCATTGTGTTCCTTGTCGTAACGTCCAGCGGCATCCTTGGCAACGTGTACGAAGGCACGGTGTGCCTTGTTGCTGTCGTAGGTGCCAGAAGCCATCTTGTTACGAAGGTTCTTGTGAACCATAGAAGTACGCTGTCTGTGTAGATCAGCGTGGTTATCAGCATATAAATGAAGTTCTCTCTCTTCGTGGTCACTACGCTCTTGTAGATCTTGTTCAGTTACTTTTCGTGATACTTCCATGAGGATGCTCCTGTTGTTCAGTAAAGTATGTATATAAACAAAAAACCTCAGACTGACACTCTCCGTGGGGCGCAGAGAATAGGCGTGTGGGAATGTTACCAAAAACACTCTACCTGCCATGGTGCCAGCCTGAGGGTTTATCTAAATCGTGACATGGTTTTACCGATGTCGGTTCGCTTTGGTACTCGTCCTGTCTTGACGTATGTGTCCCATGTCTTCTCATCTGCAACCATTGTGCCCCCATCCCTGACCCAGAACTGATCGGTGTTGATACCCTGCCAACCACCGAGTTTCTTGTCAATCACCTTCGCTGCTGCTTGACATCGATCGAGATCACCAAGAACAGAAGAACGACCATTGGGTTTTCTATCAATGCGGATCTTCACCCATCCTGCCTTTTCTAGATTCAACTCAGTATCATAGTCACCATCAGACCTACCTGTCTTGAGTGCATTATAGATGTTTTCGTATGACTTGTCAATGATGTGCTTGAGTTGTGCTTCGGTCATGTCACCACTCTTCACGAACTTGACCATATCCTTTGCAATACCCACACCGATTCTCTCTGGCTGGAACTTGCGGAACTCTTCTGCCGACATCTTGTTGGTGAGAACCTGAGTGTGGAACCTGCCCATCCTACCACCCTCGGGGTGTAGGATTAGTTTGTTCTTGGGGTCCACCCACCCAATGAGCATGTCACCCCTGTATGCCTCTGATAGATCAACGTGTTCGCGGAATCGTGCCATTGTAGAGCCAATGGTGGTTCGCTTTGGAACTCTACCTGTCTTGAGATAACTCTTCCATGTGTCCTCATCGCCGATCGATTCGGCGTTATCCTTGAGAACGTCACCGATTTCCATGAAGTCAATCTGCGACCATGTATACTTCTTTGCGATGAGTTTCGCAGCGGAGTGTAGGTTCGCCTTGATTGGTCCTTCAATAGAACCTATTCCATCATTCAACACAATGCGGGCCCATCCTTGACCGTACATGAAGTTGTCGATGTCTTTATCACGATCATATTTACCAGACTTAATACCATCCAACGCACGGAGTGTCTCCATGTCCTCGGGATCAAACCCATAGGATCTCGCCAAGACTTTCAGAAAGTCCTCTTCCTTCAGACCATAGTCTTTTGGATTGTTTGTTAGATGTTGAGTATGGTATGGTCTGATGTCATGACTAGACTTGGGTTTCCAGAGGACAAGTTTTCTCTTTTGACCATTGGCCCAACCCTTGACATTCACTAAACGGGCTTCATGTAGATTTAGATAATCATTGAATCGCTTCATTTCTTCTTCTTACCATCCGCAGTGTAATGAGACTTATCGCCCTTGTTCTTCATGTACCATGCCAAAGCATACGGATTGTCAATCTCTTTATGCTTCTTCATCGCCTTGACTGTACCTTTGAAGCCAGGTGGGGAAACCTCTGTTATATATTTTTTGAATGATATCATGTTCTTGTTCTCTATTATGTATTATTGATCCGCACTGCGAGTCCATATGATGTTAGGTGCAGGAAACTCATTATCACCACCAAGGTAAGGACCGATCATATTAAATGGTGATACTGTCTCATCAATTAGTTTCCATGCAGCGTTCCAATTAGTATCGGTTCCACTAGATGCTGATGTAAAAGTCATAGTTAATCCATAAGCAAATGTCGCACCGGGACACCAAGCGTATACAGGACCATCATAGTTACTCCATTCGTTGGGGCAATTTTTAATAACGAGTTCACCCGTTGGTCCCGTACCTAGGGTTTGGAAATTTGGCGCACCATCGGTTGATGTGTAATACCATCGAGTCCAACTGGGACTTTCTAGTTGTTGACCACTTCCAATTCTATAGTGTGCATATGTGCCGTTACTTGACCTTGCTACACATGTGACTCCACCAGAAGCGCCTGTTATTCCTTGTAATTCCTCCCAAGTCGGCGATGCAGGAAGATCATACCAACGAGAGGTATCTAAAAATCTTGCTTTCCCCCAATCAGATACAACACCACCAGCATTAATATCCTCGCCTTCGGTATTTTCTAAAACTGCTGGAGCCAAACTAACACCCGCCGCACACTCCTGTCTCAACATTGCATAGTATAGTCCTTGAGTATTACATGAGTTTCCACTAGCATCATTAACTATATTATAGCCAGCATTAGCCCAATGTACTAATGCATTTTTACCTGCATCGGTCCCAGCGTAGAAGGTTGACCTATCCTTGACAAATTCACCCCATGCAGGAAGAGTAATTCCAGCATTCTCAATTGCTTTGCAAGTTAGTGTGTTAGAAAGGAGATGAGAAAGTACTGAGTATGTGTAGGCATAATCTCCCGCCTCTGTTGCAGTGTTCTTTTCATTATATGTTATTGTTCTGTAGTGAGTATTTGGTCTAGTTTCCTCAAGACCATTACATAAATCTGCCTGTGTAATTCCGTTGGGACCACCTCCAACAATATCAGTCTGAAGCCATAGTTTAATAGAATCTGGATTCTGTTCCCATGTCGCTTGTGTGCCAGTTTTACCTTCAATGGGATTCCAACTTCCAACATACCCCGGTGCTGCAATAGTAGAATCAGTCCACACCACTCGACTGATACCACCACTTGGACCTTTGGTTCTCACATATGCACTGATAAAATATGTGTCTTTTATTTTTCTTTGATTACTTGATAGTCCCCACCATCTCGATGCTGGAGAGAGACCAAGTTCGTCAGTGGCCCGTATGTGATAAGCAACTGGTCGATCCGATGTAATTCCGGGCCCATTATACACGTTTCCATCATCACCAGTTATTGGGTTTGTTCCCGGTCCTTCATATGTCGAACCATCTTGGTTAAAGTAAACTAAATTATTTGCACTTGAGTCTATTGGTCTATCTATTACGATGTATGCAGTGCCACCACTCACACCACTTTCGGTTACCTTAACATTGTAGTGTCTCCAACTACAAATAGGTCCACCTTTTTGTGACTGTTCGGTTTCGTGATAACCTCTAAGTAATTTCTTACCAGCGGGGCCAGTTTTTGAAATTTCCTTGTATGTTTCATTTGATGTGTTACCAAATTTAAAATCTAGTACGTCAAATAATCTAGAATCTTGAGTAACAAGGTAAGCAAAAATAATTTTTGGATTCCATTCTCCTCCATGATAACCGTTATTCTTGAATAATTTACCTAGACTATATGAAGCCATTCCGACATCAATACCTTTTTGTGTCATTACTCGTCTGAATGCAGTTCTATCTTCAGCACTAACACCGGGATCAAATGCAGAAATCATTCTTGCTTCGTCTTGTATGGCTTCCCAACCGCCATACTCACGGTATGAGGTAGACTGTGCTTTCATAGTCCCACGAAGTTTGGAGTTATCATTCCACATTGGAACTAGATTTAAAGTTCCGGCTCGATTTTTTGGATCGCCAAGATAAGTATCGTTATCTAGTTCTTCTTGACAAATTTTGGTTTCTGTCCATGTCTTCGTATCCTCTGTGAAATTATAATTTGGATACGAAACGATATGTCCAGACAAGTCATCCACTTCTGTCAGTATTGGTCTGTTTGCTTTGTCCGTAGGATCCCAGTTGACAGGAGGTCTGAACGCATTCGCGGGTGGAACCGATCCAACAACGGTACACACTCCCCATGATTGAGTCCAACATACTTCCGCTCCACCGCCAGTCCAAATTGGACTGTTTCCCATGACTCCAGTATACGCAGTTTGAGTGACAATCATATCACCCGCTTCTAAAGTTACACCGGGATTTATCACTCCATCGTTGTTTGATTGTGTTACACCTTGACTCGAATCAAAGTATCTACCAACAGTTAATTCTGGTTTGTCATCCTGAGTTCCCATTCTAAAATCAAACAAAAGATCATAATTTGTGGGTTGGTTTCCAGTAACAACTTGTCCCGTAACACAATTTACATTTTCATCAAACGTACCATAATCATATGAAGCGCCGCTGTATGCGGCATCTCTCTTGATTTTACCATAGTGTGGATTGATGATTGTTTGATTCACTATTCCAGTTGCACCGGGTAATGTTACACCCGACGATGTTTGATAAGTTCCCGCTGGATATGTGCCCCCAACAGGCAACGTAACGCCAGAATACCCACTTACAAATCCATAATTTTGTATCTCAGGTGCAGCAAGAGTTTGACCGGGAGACACACCAACCAAAACCAAAGTCGCTCCATTCGGATATATCCAAGGAGTTCCGTCTAGGAAAGTTCCTGTCTGTGGTGTACCACCAGTGTACTGAATGTCCCATTGATAATTATCTGTTACTAAACTCATGGTTCTGGATATCTTATGTGTGTTAATGAATATGTCAGAGAAACGGTGCCCGTTGCAACAGATGCCGCTGTTGTTTCAGTATCTAGCGTCACACCACCAACGTTGAAGATCTCCGCAGTGATTGAAACACTACTTGAGTCAGGAGCGATATAAAATTGATAAGTTGCGGTTGGGTGATACAGAATAGGCATAATGACCCCATGTGATAGATGCTATTCTATGTATGAATCTTAAAGCCCTTACGCTCCAATGAAGAGATAAACTTATCACGCCCAATCTTACGCACATTTACAATGTTAATGCCAGTGAGTCCACGGATGGAAAGGTATGCTTTAACGTAGGGAATACAAGGAGGAGAAACCATGATCATGTGCTTGTGTCTCAAAAAAGAAATATCATGGATAATCTTATTAAAACGCTGTATTTCATAGGGAATGGTATACTTGTACAACTTCTTTGCACTAATGAATTCACCCTTACGAACAGCAGCCTGACCCTTCTTGGTAAAGATGCAACTATCAAATTCATATGTGTGTAGGTACTTCATTGTATTCTAAAACCCTATATTTGTAGATGTGGGAAGAGGTGGGGGAATGTGTTGATAAATGGGGGGTTTGTAATGAACGTGGGAGAGAATGTCAGTTATTTCCCCAGATGGAACCATTACGATTGGATGATCGATCTAATGACTCATGGTATGCTTTAGGCGTACCACGTTTCATTTTATCCATCAATTGCGAGTATTGACCGCCAGTAGCCTTATCAGGCGTCAGTTTCGTATCAACAGCACCCATAGCCCCTGTTACATTCTTAATGGAATCCATAGATGCACATTCGGGACATTCAATGGGGGAATCTCGATTATCAACGGATCGAACGGCATCATGGACATGATTGCATTGTTTACATGTATATTCATAGATTGGCATCGGGTAGTTCCTTAGCGGTAAGTTCTGTAATCTTATGGATGAATCCAAGAGGGATTTTCTCTATGGTAGAGCAAGAGTCTTTATTCCATGTGGAGAGGAGAGTAACGTGATCATCGTCTCTGTGGATGCAGTAGCCTAGACTGTGCATCTTAGGGCATGCCTTCTTGGCTTCTCTGAGTATATCTTTGGTGGAATTCCAACCAGTCTCGCCATACTCCTCGGCGTCTATCCATATCACCTCTAGGATGGGATAGTCTGGTTTCGATTGTTTCATAGTGAATCTCCGTAGGTATTTATACCATAGCAGGGCAATGTGTGAATGCAAACAAAAACCCCTTATTTCTAAGGGGTTTCAGTGCCTGATTATGAGCGGATCAGGCGATCATGTCGATGAAGCGGTTGAGGACGACTCGGCTGGTGGATCGACCCTTCATGCTCTTGAGGAAGGCATTCTTCTTCTTGGCAGTGGTATCGGAGTCCTTCACGCTGTCCATGGCGTCGGAAGTATCAACCTTGACGGTGCGGATCAGGTACTGTTCGTCCCATCCCATCTCATCGCTCGTGGCGATGGCGTAGTTATCCGACTTCCACGTTTCGAGTCCCGCGTACATCTTATCGTGGTCGCGGAAGTAGTAGTAGGAGTGGCGCTCGAACTTCGCAGGAGTCCAGTCGGCGAGGAAGAAGTTAACGACCTTGGAACCAGTACGCTCCTGAAGCATCTTCGTGAGCAGGTTGGTAGCACCCTGCTGGTTGACGCGGGTTCCGATGCGGTCACCCTCGATCTTCAGCGTACCGTTGTAAGGAACGTGCATTCCGTTACCGCTACCGTCCGTGAGGAAAACGCTGTTCACAATCTGGACATTGTTGTTCTTCTTGAAGGAAGGAACGATGTCGATGGCAGCAAGAATCGCTTCGTTCAGGGGCGTACCACCAAGACCGAACTCGCGTCCCACGGTCGGCAGCGGGTCTCGGGAGTTCCAGCCCTGCGACTTGGCGAGGGCGTAGCACTGCGGCATAGCAGCGTCGAGTTCTCGCTTGTTCATGCGGCTGGAGAAGAGATTCAGCAGGGCGAAACGGTAGTCAGTAGAAGCATACGCTTCGTTATCTTCCTTCTCGGTACGATCCTTATCGAATTCGTGCGGCATGGCACTGGAGAAGGCGTAGACCTCGAAAGGAATGTTAACCTTCTTGCAGAAGAGAACCAACTGGATCACCTGTTCCATCGTCTCGGTAATCTGGTCGCACATGCTACCAGACCAGTCGAGGAACATAACCAGCCCGTGGTTCTTACCATCGCGGATGGTGGCAGTCTTGCGGAAGACATCTTCGGACCACTTGTAGTTCATCATCTTCACGGTATCGAGCGTACCAGTCTTGGCAATCTGCACCCGCTTGTGGGCATCAGCCTGCTTCTTCATCTCGAACTGCTTCGTCAGTACGTTAACCGTGGGCTTCGATCGGACGATGAACTGGCGGCATTCCCTATCGCTCGTTTCCTTCGCTTCATTCACCAGCAGTGAAGTCGAGAGAAGACGATGAAAACGCTTGTAGTCGATGATATGTCGATCGAGATCGACTCGCTTCAGCGTCTGCTCGCCCTGATCATACGTTGCGCCACTTTCGTCTCGCATAGCATCCGCAACCTTCGAGAAGGCGGATTCGGTGATCGACTCAGGCACGTTCGTACCCTGCTGGGCAGGAGAATCCTCGTCGGATGCATCGTCACCCGAATCGGGCGAGGAATCAGCATCGGCACCGTCTTCGGTGTCGTCGTCTCCGGCTGAACCGGAGCCCTGCTGCTGATCCTCACCCGAATCGTCGTCCGAATCGTCGGAAGACTCGGGCGCAGTATCATCGCCCTCGCCCTCACCCGATTCGGATTCGGTGGATTCCTGCTCCTGCTCCTGCTCCTCGTTATCGTCGATGATCGACGCGAGGAGGTCGTTCACGATGTCGAGAACGTCGGAGAAGGTATCGGCGGACTTGATTCGGTCAATCCACTGCGATTCAGCAGGGGCGAACGGAATCGTCTCACCAGCATGGATTCCAACCTTGAATTCGAGATTCAGACGGTCGATGAGACCGAGGTCGGAGATTGATCGACCGTCGAGGTCGAAGAGATCGCGGTTCATGAGGTCAACATACGCATCGAGGAAGTCTCGGCGCAGTCCGGGGAACTGCTTCTTAATCAATCGCTCGATTCGTGCATCTTCGACCACGTTCACATACTGCTGGACGAGGGCATAGGGAAGACCATGCATCGAAGACAATTCTTCAATGTTCGACTTCCAGCCCTCGCATGGAGTATGCAGGGCGTGCGCCACTTCGTGACCGACCAGCATATCGTACAGACTGTTCGACATATCCTGCCAGACTGGCAGGGTAAGAACTCGGTTCTTGAGATCGAAGGAAGCAGTCTGGGCGGCTGGATCATGCACAACCGAGAGATTCTCGGTAGCGAGGAGACCCGCGAGGATGGTTTTCGTGTTGCTCATGCGTATATTGTACCATATCCAGCGCCCAAGGCAACCCATATGGAAGATATTTCTCAGATTGTGGATAAAATGTGGAAAACCAAGGAAATCCGGTGAAAAATGGACTATTTTTCCCATTTTTGTCGAAATCCGGTTGACAAGCAGCCGATTTTATGGTATTCGCGTGCGTGCGGGCGCGTTCCTTCTATAGTCGGACCCGCTCCAACGTCCGATATCCTTGTGGATAACTCTTTTTGACCCATAAGTCCCTATTTGGCAGGTATTTACGTCAAAATCTCACTAATCTGGGCTTTATATTGGATGAATGGGTTGCCTTGGACGATGAATATGGTATAATACTTATGTCGAGGGACCGACCCTCGAAATCCAGACCTCAACGGAGCATTCCGATAATGAAACTGACCTCGAAGAAGCAAGCGTTCGTCGATGCGTGCCGCGCCGCTGGTCTCGCCAGCCCTGCGAAGCGTAGCGACCTCGTAGCCGTCGCCAATAGCATGGGGCAGAAGTACGCTCCTGCGTGGATCGTCCAGAACACTGATCTCCGCCACGATCGTGGTTGGTTCATCGTGCCTGGTCTCGACGATACGGGTGTCGTCATCGACTCGCCCGCCACTGCTGCTGCGGTCGATGCTGCTGCCGAACGGGTTGCTGCTGCGACTGCTCCGAAGGGTAACGATGCCCCCGTGGCGGAACTGTCCGCGATTCGTGGGATGACCGCTGGTGCCACCAGCCTCGTGCCCGATCGTCTCAAGACCTATGTGTCTTGGGGTCATCATGATACCGTCGAAACGGTCATCAAGTCGGGCCTGTTCGCCCCTATGTACGTCACTGGTCTGTCTGGTAACGGCAAGACCACTATGGTCATGCAAGCGTGTGCGAACCTCAATCGTGAGTGTTTCCGCGTCAACATTACCAGCGCCACGGACGAAGATGACCTACTCGGTGGTTTCCGCCTGATCAATGGTGAGACCGTCTGGCAGGATGGTCCCGTGGTCAACGCTATGCGACGTGGCGCGGTTCTCCTCCTCGATGAGATCGACCTCGGTACGCATCTGATGATGTGCCTCCAGTCGGTTCTCGAAGGGAAGGGTATCTACCTGAAGAAGATTAACGAGTGGGTGCAGCCCGCTGCTGGTTTCACGATCTTCGCCACTGCGAACACGAAGGGCAAGGGCTCCGACGATGGTCGATTCGCAGGTACGAACATCATGAACGAAGCCATGCTCGACCGATTCGACTGGACTCTGGAGCAGGAGTACGCTCCGAAGAGTACCGAGAAGCGTATTCTTCTCAAGAAGATGAAGACTCTCGGATGCGAGGATAAGGATTTCGCTGGTCGTCTCACGGAATGGGCAGACATGATCCGCCGAGCATTCCGCGAGGGTGCTATCGACGAGATCATTACGACTCGCCGACTCGAAAACGTGGTCAAGGCGTTCGCCATCTTCCAGTCGCGTGAGACTGCCATCGACATGGCACTGAACCGCTTCGACGATGATACGAAGGTCGCATTCCGCGACTTCTACGCGAAACTCGATGATACCATCGACACTAGCGTGAACGTCGCTACCCTCGATCCCTCGACGGTTATGTACCTTGACACATCCTTCAGCCAGAAGGACGAAGTGAAGAACCGTGGCGCCCGCTGGGACGACCAGCGCCGAAAGTGGCACGTCACTGCTGAAGCCGTCAATCTGGATCCCGACTTCTGGAACCAGTTCAATCCCACCGCTGCGGAAACGTCGCCCTTCTGATCCCCCGGTCCTGTAACTCAGTAGGTAGAGTAGCGGCCTTTTAAGCCGACAGTCCTCGGTTCGAGTCCGAGCGGGACCATTTCATTCCTCTAGGAGCATTCACATGCGACAGCCGTATATCGATCTCTCATCCAACCCTGACCTCGATCCCGCGATTGAAGACAATTACGATGGATTGCCCCCGAGCGGCATGGTCATCACCACTACCTGCGACTGCTACCACTGCACGGGTATCGAACCCGAGCCGATCAACACTTACGAAGAGGACTACGCACTGTGAAGGTAGATAACACTGCTGACATCTACGACAATCTCAACGTCATGCAAATGATGATGGATACGATCGACCCCGAAGACAGAGAAGTGTATGAACTGAAGGATCGAGTCATCGAAGCCGCCATGCAGATGTGGCGTATCGGAGAGAACATTCTTATGATGGCCCTTGTAGGGGAAACGTACCTCACCGAAGAAGAAGAACAAATCATTACCGAATATAGTCACTGGGCTGCTGAAATCACTGACGCCCTCGAATCACACTGAAAAAGGACAAGAATCACATGAACGAACAGAACAACAACATTACTCTCATGAGCGACATCGATCCCTCCCTCTACACTAACCTCAAGGCGAAGCAGCAGGCATTCATTCACTGCATTGCTGAATCCATTGGTAGCATGACTACTACGGAGTTCTCCCGCAAGGATCTCAAGGACATCGCCAATGAGCATGGTATTGCATGGGCGCCTGCATGGATCGTGAAGGATAAGACTCGCGTCGTCAAGCGTGGCATGTATAGCGTGCCAGAACTCGCAGCGTATCGTAACTCACAGAATGCGCCGAAGACTGCTCAGGAGGTCTACGCCGCCGGCGGTGATTGGAAGGATGTCGTCGCCGAGTGTTGCGATGATGTTGTGGGTGATGCCGTCGAGGTGCCGCAGGTGAAGACTGCCTGATACCATACGAACAGTGCCACGCGATCTAGGTTCCCTATCGGTTCCAGATCGCTAGCAGATCGGTCCCTATTTTCTTCTCGGAGGGATTCTCAGAAACTTTCACGGGACTCCAAATCCCAAAAATTCTCCGGGGATATTTTTGACCCCAAATACCTTTTTTCGGAAAAGCCACATGGCACACTTCAACAACATCATTAGTAACTACGCAATCGACGCCGCAAAGGAACAGGCAATGACAGAAATGGCTCCATATATTATCGTTGGCACCCTTGCACTCATCATGTTCGTCTGTTACAATGTGTTCAATCAGATCGACGACAGAATCGATCGACGCACGGAGCAGAAGCGAATGAAGCGAATGGCATCACGGGGGTATCGACGATGAGCGGGGAAGAAACACTGGTTTTGGTTACATGTATTCTCTGTCTGATTGCATGTTCCGTATTGGCTCTTGTTATTATAAAGGATGAATCTTGAAGAACTACACGATCAAATACGAATTGGAATCTGATCCATCTGAACTCTTTGAATCAAAGATTGATGGCGCCAGTATCGGAGATGCCCTGTATAACTTCTACAAGTCGTCTGATGAATTCAACTACGAAACCCCTGTAATCATCGACATTCTGGAGGATGCATGAAAAACGTGAAGAAGAACTATATCATCAGTTATCCCGCTACGGGTTGTACGAAGGATGAGGGTCTCATGATCGTCAACGCCATTCGATGGTTCCTGAATCGATACAACATGCAACTCAGTGAATTCGATGATGAACATGAGGATATCACGATCACCGCGAACGCCAGGCAATACAAGGACATTCAGTGTTACGGACAATGCTACGAGTGGGATCAGGGTGGTGTTGATTATGTGATTGACATTGCAGTCGATCAGTCGATCCGCGATATGCTCGCTACGATCTTCCACGAATGCGTACACTTGTGGCAGTGGGAACGCGGAACATGGAAGGGTGAAGGCGAACGAGAAGCGACTCAACTGCAATACGAACTGGCCGATGAATACTGGAGGTGTGGGAATGTCTGATATGACCCGAGACGAAGCAATCGAGAAGGCACGTGAGAACTACATGAACTGTTACTGGGATCAGGAGACGAAACTCTCGAACCTCTACGATGAGTGTGATGAGTTGGAAGAGGGCGATCTCGATGAATTCAGGATTGGTGATTGATGGAAGAACTGATCATTGAGCAGATTCGGCGGCATGAGGAAAGTATTATGCTGCTGAAAAAATTGCTGGCCGTGGAGAAAAAAAAGCGGACGAAGAAGAGATATGAGTGGGCAGAGAATGCCTGGGGTCAACCGA
>Ga0209308_10001243_pt1 | contig 24195 bp, 12 predicted proteins | sample COGITO_mtgs_1204_3_FD_184806 | JGI IMG/M metagenome (GOLD analysis project Ga0209308, IMG submission 184806) | Pelagic marine microbial communities from North Sea - COGITO_mtgs_120405 (SPAdes) (version 2) | ecosystem: Environmental > Aquatic > Marine > Epipelagic ...
CAGGCTGCCACGATTGACTATGTTGATCTGAATTGGTCCACTAAACTTGGTGGATATAATGCCGATAAGTGTGCAAGAGACGTTGGATTAATCCTTGATGCTGTTGCACGTGATCTTTTACTTGGATCAGATTTTTGGACAATTGCGGCAGGTAATTCATACCTAAGAGCAAATACTGCTTATGTGTTGAGTGATCAGAAACAAGCAACTATTGATGCTGTTAATTTTGCCAAGTCGAAAGTTAAAGCATTAGTTGGCGCACTTGATGCAACGGTAGACACGTTGTTTGAACGTGTGATAGATGTTCTTGATGGAACCGTAACAATAGTTCAAACCTATGCTACTTATCCCGCAAACGGAACGTATGCATCTTCACAGTTTAGAGATATAGACCACGGAACTATACGATCACAGAGAAATGGTTTGATCACAAGAACTACTAACTTCATTACTGCTAACTATCCTGGACTGGCATATGATCAATCCAAGTGCGAAAGAGATACAGGATTCGTAATTGATGCAATAAATATTGATCTGTTGTATGGCGGTAACACCGCCTCTCGTAATGCTGCACTTTCATATTTTGCAGGAACAAATTCCCAGTTAGGTTCAGGAGAAACCGCACCTACAGTTGCGGCGTACAATTTTCTTGCAGGAGATATTAAGAATTATACTTCTGAAAATGCAAGAGTTGATGAACTCATGGGTCTGGTCACTGGCGTTATAACTGCTGGTAATACTGATAGTATTCCTGCGGAAGTAGAAGTGGATACTGCGGGGTTGACAACAACAGATTTTGATGCCATCGTTGCAAACAGATTGATCATTCAGAACGATGTCATCGACTATGTAAATGATCAAAACATTGTAGGCAGTTTCGATCAACACAAGTGTGAACGAGACACCGGTTTAATAATTGATGCGATTGCTCTTGACTTACAGAACAATACAGACTATAATAGCATCACTGCTGGACTCGCATACCAAAGAGGTAATGCACAAAAAGTACAGAGTGATCAATTACAATACACAATCGATTCAATTAATTACTTGCGAGACCAGATCAACGCATCTGGTATTAACGCAACAAGTCAAACTTTCGTTACGGCACGTATTAAACAGATCACTGAACTCCTTGAAGAGTCCACCGCATACGGAAAAGAAGACGGAACCTCTATCGACTTTACCGGAACTGGAAGTGAGAGTGCCGATAAGAGAAATGCTGCCAACGCTCTAATCGTTAATCGAAGAACCATTCAGGGTCAGTTGATCACTTGGATTCAAAACAATTTCGATTCGTTAGAATACGATCAAGACAAGTGTCAAAGAGACGTTGGATACATTGTAGATGCCGTGACTCACGATATTCTTTTCGACGGTTCTTTTGCTACTGATACCAATGCTCGTTCATACTGGGTTGGTAAAGATCTTAACATTGAAGGTGGAACAGATTACGCAAATTTAGATGGTGTTGCTGATATATGGACTAATCAATTAGGTGCCGGTGAAATTACCGCATCACTTGCTGCATACGAACAGTTAAAAACTATCATTAATAATTACGTCACGACTTCTACGGAAGAATCTCGGGTTGTTGCTTTAATCGAAAGGATTAGAGACGCAATCAATGCCGCAGATGGATCAGCAATTCCGGTTGTTGTGCCTACTTTCACTGGCGAGAGCAGTACTTTTCATGCTATCAGGTCCACCTTGCAAGAGCAAGTAGTATTTTATGCCAATAGCATTTTCCCAACATACTCTTACGATCAGGCAACTTGTCGCAGAGACGTGGGATACATTCTGGATGCTCTGACCTATGACCTCAAGTACGGTGGTAACAGCGCAACCTCAATTGCAATGCGAGCATACTTCTCTATCTTTGGTAATGGGTATGCTGATCGTCTAGGCAACAGCGAATTTACTGCAACGATTGCCGCATACGAGCAACTCAAATCTATTATTGCAGGTTATACCGCAGGGACTGACACAGGTAACATCACTAAGATTCAGAACCTGTTAGATATCATTATCGAAGCAGTCACTCAATCAAGAGCAGGGACATTCCAATTAGGCGATTTCTTTGGAGCTGGATCTTCAATTTATCAATACAACTATCCGACTGGTCTTCCTGCTGGATACAATTCACTAGTATTCCCAAACCTTGTTAGTATAGGGGTTTCTACAACAACACCCGCGATCTATACCGCATGGACTAAGTTTGAGCAAGGAACATCTGAACGACAAACTATTATTCGACAGTCATCTGAGACAGCGCAGAACCAAGGCACAGATACTACCATCTTCTTAAAGTCTGGCGACTACACAGTTAACAACCCAATTAAACTTCCACCCAAGACTTCTATCATCGGTGACGCACTAAGGGCAACTACGATTCGCCCACGCAACGTCGATAGCGATATCTTCTGGGTAGATAATGGTTGTTATGTAAAAGAGGTTACTTTCCGAGATCATCAAAACGGTGCAGCCTGTGTGGCATTTGATCCAAGAAACGATGTTAATACTGGTCCGTTCATTACTCAATCGCCTTATGTACAGAACTGTACTTCGTTGACAACATCGGGTATCGGTATGAAGATCGACGGATCCAAAGTGTCTGGTCTACGATCAATGGTGCTTGATGCGTTCACACAGTTTAATGCAGACGGTATTGGTGTTCACTTAACCAATCGCGCATATGCTCAGTTAGTATCTTGTTTCACGATTTCTACCTCAACGTCTATTTTGGCAGAAACAGGGGCACAGTGTTCTATAACAAACTCGAACTCTTCTTTTGGTGATCGTGGTTTAGTATCAACAGGCGGTTCTCCGTCAATATACGATGGACTTCTTCACGCAACATATAATCAGAACGATGATGTGATTCGAGTAAATGGAATTAGAAACCAAGACCCTGCAAACTATTCTTTAGAAATAGGTGCGTTTAAGAAACCAAATTACAACGATGCGATCAAATTTAGTAATGATAATTATTACTACACTGTTCTAAACGTATCGGATGAGATTACTCAAGATTGGGGAACCAGCGGAAATACCAACGAAAGTCTTCTAGTAAACCCCTCTCCTGTGGTTAACGAGCAGTTCGGTAGTGTTTCAAAAATGTCAAGAGACGATAATTATTTGTTTGTCGGGGCAAAAGGAACAGGCGCAGCAACCGGAGAAGTCGAAGTCTTTACACGGTCAGGAACATCTTGGACTACTCAGGCAACAGTTAAACCTACCGGAACGACCGAAAACCCTTTGCATAATAATGCCGGAGACGGTCGTAGGTTTGGTTCTTCGGTTGCATGCAACCTTGATGGAAGTCTTCTGGCGGTTGGAGCACCTTTCGATCAGAACGGTGGTGGGTTGGGAGAAAATCAAGGTAGCGTTTATGTTTATAAACGAACCGGTTCTTCTTGGGCATTCGATATAATTTTGCAACGACCTTTTGTTGCCTCAACCAATGTTTTACTTGCCCTAGAAACAAAACACTTATCTATGTCTGAAGACGGTAACTGGCTTGCAGTAGCAAGTAGCGTTACTTCGCCAAGCGATACTCGTGGTCAAGTTTTTGTTTACCAGAAAGGAACAGAAATATTAGATGGTTCCGGTGGCACTAAAGGTATAGAAGCATCGCTTACTTCCTCATCAGGGGATTATTGGACTTTGATGCAAATAATTACAAGTCCAGTCATTACCAATGTATCTGCGCCATCAGTTTCTCTTAATACAACAGACGGTTCGGACATGATTGTCGCTTGGGCAGGACAAGCAAATACTGCATACTATTATGCAAGAAACATCTTTAATTCGTATGGTCGAGTTCAGACAATTGTACCGGCAATGAATCTTAACGAAAACAATCAGCGATCACCTGTGTTGGAACTTTCTTCCGCCGCTGATTACTTTGTTTATGGTGACGGAAATGCCCCGTTCGGTTATATAATTAATCCGTTTACCGATTCTGATGCCGGTTCATTAAATGCGGCAAAACAATCTATTGCTTCGCTTACGACTTCTTCAAGCGCGCCTCATGTTACTGCAACTGATCCTGATGTCGATTTTACCAAGTATTTTAGTGCTGGTATTACGGTGAAGAGTCCGGCATGGAATGCGGCAGGTAATAAAACGATTGCTTCATTGACGGCAAACACCATAACCTTTACAAATGGAACTGCGGTTCCAAATGCCACTACAACCAATGCAGAGATTTCTACTAATGCGGCGGGAGCAGTCGAACTTTTCTTCTTTAATGAAGGTACTTGGGGAACGCAAGAAGTAATTACTCATGGTGATAAACAAGGGGTTTCTACTTCTAATGCTGACAATGGTCCAACGCCTAATGATGCTCAGAGATTAGGCGATGAGGTTGTTATTAGTGCTGATGGTTTGCTTGCAATTGCTGGAGAAAAGAACGGGGATCGGAACGCAGCATGGGTTGTTGAACGCGCAGCTTCTAACTGGGCAACGGTCACTAAACTTCAACCATCTACCGTTCAAGCAGTTTCAGAAGGGGATGCTTCAAAAGATAATTTCTCTGCCAGTATTGCACTTGGATCTAAGGGAGATTATATTGCAGTAGGTGCTCCTAACAGAACTAAAGATATTGGTGCGACTCCAGCAGAAAACGGGGGAACGGTATTTAATTACTATTCTATCCTAAATGAAACCGGATCATACAACATCACTGTTGCTCCTGGACTAAATAAGCCATTAGTACAAGGTCAAACCGTTGATTTCCATCAAAGATCTTTGATTAGTGCCTCTTCACATACTTTTGAGTTTGTGGGATCTGGTACTAATATGTTTGCGGCAGTGCCACAAAACGGCGGTATTCCTAAGAAAGATCAGGAAGTAATATTCGATTCAGCAGGCGCGGCACAACCCAATTTTGGTTTGGTTTACTTTACCGCGACGGACGAACTGGGTGACTTTAGGATTGGTGGTGATTTAACCATCAACCGCGAGTCCGGAACAATCACAGGAACAACGTTCGACAGATCTTTGTTCGCAGTATTAACACCTTATATTCTAGCATTAGAGGGATAAGATGGCAACTCCATTAAACGTATTTAAGACAACAACAAAAACATTATCAGATTCAGATGAAAACTTTGGTGTGTTAGGCACCGAACCTTTCGTATACAGAGCACCAGCGGGAGTAACTAGTATTGTTCTGATGGCGCAAGTTGCTAACATTGATCCTACAGATAGAACTGTAGGAGTTACCTTTATTCATAAAGACGTTGGTACTCAGATCGAAACTAAATTGGTGAACAATTTTGCAGTACAATCCAATGATGCTTCTGGAGTTTTGACCGGCAAATTGATTGTTCAGGAAAACAACGAAATACTCGCATACACACATCGCTTCAACGGAACCGACGATACTAATAATAGTTTGGTTCTAACTTTAAGTTATCTGGAATCGTTAAATGGCTAAGAGACTCATATCGTTATCAGGTAAAGTAAAACGTTTATCGGCAGAAGAGTTAGACGCTGATCGTTATCAATACCTATCGCTTGAGCAAGCGGAACCGAACCCTGGTAATCCAGCATCCGATGGATCGTTGTTTATTTCGGATGTTGATGGGACTCGTGGATTTACAACAAAACCTTCTCTTACTGGAGTAACGTTTAGAAATAACACGCTGGGTGAAACTTCTTCCAATAGTGGTGAAATTTTTGTAGCAACATATCACAGTAATCCTGGTGATGCATTATCAGTACAAGACGATTCGGTTGGTTTCCTAGAATTAGGAACGTTATCTTTAGTAGATGCTACAGATTTAGGGTTGCAAGAAATAACGCAGGTTGGTAACACAACCAACCAAGGTATAGAAGTAACAGGTGTTTCGAATGACGGTCACGGCAATCCATTAACTCACGGCGTTACTATAACTTCGCCCAATTCTTTATCTGCTTCTGGGAAAGTCGATCTCACTGGACCATTGACATCAACCGATACCCGACTTAAACTTAATACAGCAAATCTTATATCATCCAATATTCTGACAACGGATATCACTACAGATAGTGTGGGTTACAGAGAAGCATTATTTGCGTTTGTCGCGCCGACTCTTGATCAAGTTACAGAACAAAGTATTGCTTCTGGCGTAGTACCAATTTCTACTCCTGCTACTGGAGCAATCACAGAAGACGGTATTCGAGCAAAGTTTTTTGGTTTTGGAATAGCGCCTCCTGGAAGATCAAGTGTTGACGCAAGAACCGCACTAGTTTATACTGGTATCGGAGATTCTGTTGGGCAACGCACTTTAACAGATTTAGCAGTACAGAATACCACGACAGACACCATTACAGTCGATAAAATACAAGTTTCAGATCCCAGTATATTTACATTACCAGCATCTGGTACAATTCCATTAGTGGTTTATGAAGAATCTACAGATGAATATGAAATAGTACAAATTGATGTAGAAAACCTTGACGCCAATTTCGAAACTTTAAAATCTGTAACTGCAAGAAAAGCGCCAACATTAGATTCTGGTGAAACTGACCAACTAACTACATTAAGTAATGGTCTTCGTTTAAGAGGAACTGGTGTTGATCAGGCGCTGTATCCTAATAACACTGAGCGTTGGGTACTTGTCGCTGACATAGCGGATGTTGGTCCTCAAGACAGCGCGTATGTTAACATACGACAAACAGATCCAATAGCATTTAATCAGTCTATCGCGACTCTTGATTTTGTTTTAGGCAACGATCCTGTTGCTAGTTCTAAAGAACTAACTGTTAGAAGCGTTATTGCGGATAGTGCTGCTCTAAGCAAGTTCGATGTTAATGGCAATACAACATTAGACGCAACCACTATTGATGGTTTATTAACTGTTAATGCTGCTACTTCTCTCGACTCAACTACTATTGATGCTGGCGTTGCTAATAATGGATTCGTTATCACCAATCTAGCGGTAGGAACTGAGTCTGATATTCTTGCGGTCAACAGTAGCGGCGTTGTATCGACTGTAGATTTAGACCAAGAACTTTCTGATGCAGTTAATAGTGTAAGTTTGCACGATGTAGTAGTTGTTAATACTTCTTCAGGAAGAACAACTTCAGGCGAAATCGGCGCGGCAGATTTTAGAATATACGACGGATCTGGATTCGTTGATGATGATGACATAACTACAAATTTCAATGTGGTAATTGATACTGACAGAGATTTCCATGTTCAAGATAAAATTTTCTTTAACGACCTTGATGGATCCGGTGTTGATCGACTTCCCACAGATACGGATAGAAACTTCATCAGGTTCTCTGATCCGACATTACTAGGATATCCTGGAGTATATGATTTTGTTTCAGATGCGCTGGACGACCCCTCTACTGTTGGAAACGCACTTCTTCGAGCGGGTGGTTTAATATTAACCGACAGTGCGACGATAGGAAGTAATTTAACCATTACAGGAAACCTTACTGTAAACGGCACGGAAACTGTTGTTAATACAACAAATTTGTCAGTAACAGATAAGAAAATTGTAATTGCCGACAACGCTGGTAACATTGCTCAAACAGCAGATGCTGGAATTTATTTGGGCGCAGATGACGGAACTGAATATGCTTCTTTTACCTTTGACGGTGCAACATCTTGGACTACACCCGAAAGTTTTACGATACAAGATACTGGTATTTTAATTGCTGAAGGTCTTACTTTACTCGATTCAACGGCAATAGACGGAGCACTTAATCTTACAAACCTTATCGGCGACGGTGATGCTGTAACTGTACTTACCATTGATGCTGTGAATGAGGTGGGTTCTAGGGCAATACAATCAACAGCATTTACTGGCGAAACATTAACTACAGTAACCGATCCTGGAAGACCTGCGGGTTATGATACAACTCCAACTCCACTGTATTTTAATGGTGGTATATCTCTCGCAGCAAACGTAACGGACACACAAGCAACATATAAACTGTTGAATCTCGGATCAGGTGCTTCTGGCGATAGTGTTGAATTCATTGAAGTCGATGCTAATATTCTTGATGGTAGTGCTTTAGGTTTAGATCAAGTATTAACAAACAGCAATACCTCAGGTAGAAACATTCTACTTACTGGCACCGGCGGTGTTTCAGCTGATTCTGGTGATTTTTCTGGTAAGTTAAACGTCGACGGTGATATTACTACTGCTGCAACAACATTCAACTTACTTAATACAACTGCTACAACAGTAAACGTTTTTGGCGATGCTACAGGAATCGGTATTGGTGCTGTTACTGGTACCACGACGATCAGGCATAACCTTGACGTTGATTTAGATTTAAATGTAGACGGCGGTGATATTACTACTGCCGCAACAACATTCAACTTGCTCAATACAAATGCCACGACGGTAAATGCATTCGGCGCTGCTACATCAATTGATATCGGTGCCGCTACTGGGACAACATCAATTAATAATAACCTTGATATTGATTTGGGGTTAAATGTCGCCGGTATTACTACGCTTGATTCAACTACGATAGATGCTGGCGTAGGCAACGGATTAGTAATATCCAATTTGCAATCAGGCAACGGTAGTTTTGCTGTTGTTGATGGGTCCGGTAATGTTGGTCTTAAGTCAGTAACAGAAGCATTTGCAGACGAAAACTTACAAACAGTTACCCAGCGTGGACAAACATCTGTCGCACAAACAACAAACGTTTCAGTAACCACTGAAAATGTTAAAGTCGGTGGCCAGTTTTTCTTAGGGTTGACCGATGGAAATGTTAATGATCTTCGCTTAACGGGAACACAAAAAGCACTCCATATAGATGCTAATGATAGCGTTGGATTCAGAGACCTTGGCAACTTAGCATACTTAGATTCAGATGACGAAACTTTTGCTTCTTTAACTAGCAAACCCGAAGGTTTCGGCGGGTTGACGCAACTACAGAATAATACGGTTGTTCCTAGGATTGAACTTCAAGGCGGATTGAACCTTAAAAACCTTAGCACAAGTCCTGACGATAATCTTGTTGCTTTGTTTTTACATCAAGATTCGGTTGTTAAAGTAACTGTAGACGAAACCGTATTCAGAAAACCTTCTCTTCAAGAAGTAACTGAATTTGGTGGCGATTCTACAAACATAAAAACTAAATTCGGCGGTAGTTTAAACCTTCCCGCACCTGGAACAGAATTAATTTCAGGATCATCGATTACTTCTGCTTTAGCGGGCGATGCTAATTTTTATCAGATGCTGATAATAGATACCGCCACCAGAGACGTTAGTCGCGGCAACATAGCAACGATTGTTCAAACAGTTTCAACGGAAACATTAGAAACAGTTACATCTAGAGGCGCTTTGCTAAATGACGCTGCAGGAAAAGGAGCAAGAGACTCTGCTACTGTACAGGTTGATTTTGGTGCGAAAGTGTTTTATAGCGGTGTTGATAATGTAGAATCAACATCATCTATTGTATTAGTGTTGGATGGTGATGATGGCATCGCTAAACGGGATATGTCTACGTTATTTGACGGAGTTACGTTACATGAAGTCACTACTGCTGGTCCTTTAACTAGCAATGGAATCGGGATCGGTTCTTTAAGTGTTTACACTTCTACAGGATTCGTTGATCCTGGGGTTCCGGGAGAGTTTACAGAAGTAATCGATGCTGATCGTAATGCGTTTTTTGTTGACCTCGATGTTACTGGTATCACCACACTTGACTCAACTGCAATAGATGCTGGTGTTAGTGGGAATGGATTGTCCATACCGAACCTTGGAGAAGTCACTACTAACACTGATATACTGACTATCAATGGCGATGTTGTAAGCAAGACTGCTTTCAGCGACATATATACGGTGCCACCTACTCCTACTCTGCAATCAGTAACAGATGCTGGTAATATTACTGATAACTTCATACGAATTAGATCGACTACTTCTGGCGGAAATGTTTATTTAGAAGTGCTCGACTCGGGTACAAACCCAGACTTAGGATATCATTTGGTTGCAGGGGCAACAAGTTTCCAGCAATTCGAAACAAATGAAGCAGGAAGTTCAATACTCAACGCAAGTACTGTTATTGAAGCAGAAGATTCTGATAAAACTACTATGGCAATTATCAGACACGGAGACACTGTAGGTGGTCCTTCTCTGATTCTTGCGAAAAACAGAGGCACTAATAAATCGAATAAGAGTGCGGTCTCAGACAATGATAACCTTGGTAGGATTATTTTTGGTGGCGCATCGAATACTACGTCAACCGAAGAAGCAGACCCTTACACGCCATCGTTTGAAATATCAGCAGATGTTTCGGCACCTGTGGCATACGATGACCTAGCATCCACAATGAGATGGTTTAGTCATGATGGTGGCACTAAAACTCAAGTGATGTCGTTAGACAACAATGGTGAACTTTCAATTGCTCAGAGCGCGGTCATTGGATCAAGTATTTTTATAGGCAATTCACAAGCAACCAATGTTCCTGCTGCTTTTTTTGGTACAACCAACGACCCAAATCAAGGGTATGTTGCTGTTACTCATAATCCTGCTGGAGGAGGCACTTCATCGATGAGTCTTGCTGTTTCGAACACTGGTTCTGGGATCGAAAGAGTCGAAATCTCTCCAACTAAAATGCAATTGAAATCTAGTGTTCAACTACAAGATGCCGCAGGAACGAATCTAGTTATTTACGATTCTGCTGGTGTGGTTCTTTGGGGGAACGTATAAATAATGCATAACGATGAACATGAAAACGGAGCTCCGGTTAACCAGGCGCGTAAGAATAATAGAGGGCAAGTAAAAAAGAATGAAATTCTTGCTAAAAATATGGTAAGAAAAAAACAATCGTTCAAGGTTCATAATAATTTTTCAAAGCTTCCTCAAAAAAACAGATCTAATCTTGCGGGGATTTATGATATGATAAGACAAAAAGTCCAAGACGAAGGATAATAAATGGCTTCTCCAAATTCTAGACAGACATTAATCAACTATTGCCTTCGAAGGTTAGGCGAACCTGTAGTTGAAATTAATGTCGACGAAGATCAGATTGAAGATAAGGTTGACGATGCTATTCAAATGTATCGTGAGTTTCATTCCGATGCAACATACCGCACATATTTAAAACATCAAATTACATCCGATGATGTGACCAATGGGTACATACCGATATCATCAGATATTCTATACGTGTCTCATTTGTTCCCCATAAACAAAACCTTTGGGGCAAGCGGCATGTTTAACATCAAATATCAAATGATGCTAAACAGTATGAGCGATTTTATGAATTTCTCTGGCGGTATGTCGTACTATTATCAAATGTCTCAGTACCTAGACTTTGTGGATATGATTTTATCGGGCACTCCCCAAACCACTTTTTCTAGAAGGCAAGATCGTCTTTATATTTGGGGCGAATGGGCGTCGGGGATTAACAACATAGAAGTTGGTGATTACTTATTCGCTGAAGTCTATCAGGTTATAGATCCTAATTCACACACAAGCGTTTATAATGATATGTTTCTTAAAAACTATACTACCTCTTTGATAAAACAACAATGGGGTTTGAACATGTCGAAATTCGAAGGGATGCAACTTCCCGGAGGAGTCACTGTTAACGGAAGGCAAATTTATGATGATGCTACTCAAGAATTACAAACACTTGAAGAAAAATTAAGACTTGAGCAAGAGTTACCACCCGACTTTTTTGTAGGTTAATATGACTACTAATAAATATTTTTCACAAGGTGCTCGATCTGAGCAACTCTTGTATGAAGATTTAATAATCGAATCTTTAAAAATGTATGGGCAAGACGTTTATTATATGCCCAGGGAATTAATAAACATTGATGACATTTTTAAAGACGAATCAACCTCTAGGTTCGACAATGCATATAAGATTGAAATGTATATCGAGAACGTTGAAGGTTTCGATGGTGAAGGTGATCTGTTTGCTAAATTCGGCGTAGAAATAAGAGACGCTGCGACTTTTATTGTTGCTAGAAAAAGATTCCTAAGTCAGATCGGTCAATATGAAAACGATCCAGACGACCCCAAGAAACAATACTTTAGACCACACGAAGGAGACTTAATTTTCTTACCTCTTTCCGGTTCTATTTTTGAGATTCAAAAAGTGTTTGACGAAAACCCCTTTTATCAATTGAGGAACCTTCCTGTATTTAGACTCTCGTGTGAACTCTTTGAGTATAGTGGTGAAGATTTCGACACTGATATTGGTGCTATAGATAATGTAGAGATATTCGATTACCAATATAAATTGACTTTTAATAATGTTGAAAATACTTTGGGCAGTTTCAATGAACAGGGTTCATTTCAGGTTGGTGAGCAAGTTTCTCAACTTGCTTCTAGCGGATGGACATTAACGGCAGATGTTACTGATTATAATGCAGCAGATAGCGATTCAAGGATATTAAGTGTGGCGCATTTAACTTCTACTGACGGACTGTTTCACTCTTTCAACACAGTGGATACGGTTATCGGATCTATAACAGGTGCCGCCGGAGTTCCTTTGTCAATTACTGACGCAGTCGATGGTGCTAATAGTTCTGCACAGAACGATGTTTTTGAAACTGAATCTGACAGTCTGTTGGACTTTTCAGAATCTAATCCGTTCGGAGATCCATAATGTTAGGCGAATGGTTTTATAACGAAAGAATAAGAAAATCAGTTGCTGTTTTTGGTTCTTTATTTAATAACATATTTGTTATCCGAAACGACAGCGCTGGTAACGTTATTAGTCAAACCAAAGTTCCTTTATCGTACGCGCCACAAAGAGATTTTCTTGCCAGAATGGTTGCGACTGAGTCCGGAGAAAATCAAGAGCGACAAATAGCAATTAAATTGCCAAGAATGTCGTTTGAAATACTTGCGATGAATTATGACCCGACGCGGCAGTTACCAAAATTGAATAAAAGAACTGTTCCTAATATCACAGGAGCAGAAAACGCTAAACTATTATATACTCCAGTTCCTTTCAACATAGCATTTCAGCTTAACGTATATGCCAGAAGTCAAGATGACGCATTACAAATTGTTGAACAAATATTACCGTTTTTTACGCCGCAATATACCGTCTCAGTAAAACCTCTTGATGGGTTTGATCTTGTCGAAGACACTCCAATAAAATTAGACGGCATGACAATGCAAGATGATTATGAAGGAGCGGTAGAGAATAGAAGAACAATTATATATACTTTAGATTTTGAAATGAAAATTAACTTGTATAGGAAAACTAATCCTTCTTCTTCTATGATAACGTCAGCACAGAGCAGTTTGTTTGATATGAACGGGGATTTATTAAGTTTCATACAATGCGATGCAAACGTCTCCTCAGGGACCACTGGGACGGGCACAGAGGACATAGGAACAGTCACTAATACTTTAGTACTGAAAAATACGCTGAATCCAATCGTGTCATACAGCGTCACAACTCAACCATCTTATGGATCTGCTACAGTAGATGCGTCAGGAAAATGGGTTTATACGCCGAATTCTGATTTTTTCGGGAGCGATCCTTTTGTTATTGGCGTTGACGTTGGACAGAATGTTATTGAATCAGTTACTATTACACCGACGATTATTTCAGCAGATGGTGATGCAGTAGATGATGTGTTCAACTGGGTCAATGATGGAACGTCTTTAGTTATGGATGTTTCTGCTAACGACACCTTTGAGACCACTGGAAATATTACACACGCTGTGGAAACGCAGCCGATCGCGGGTATTGTTACTATCATAGATTCTCTTGCTGGAACATTTCGATGGACACCTCCGGACGCGTCGTTCACTGGATCCGTCACGTGGGAATATCGTGCCATACCAACCGAAGCGGCACAATCATCGGAGGTTGCTGAAGTCACTATAAACGTGACCTAAATAGAATTATGCATAACGGATTTAAAGACAGATATAGAAGAAAAATAATCTTGGGTAGACCTCAGGTAAAGAATGTTTTACCCGATCACTTTAAATCTGCATACCCAAAATTTATTTCATTGCTTGAAAAATACTATGATTTTCTTGATGAAAACGATAGTACCGAATTGCTTCAGCACCTTTTTCAGATCCGAGATGTCACGGAAACCGATATAACTCTGTTATCTTATATTGAAGACGAGTTATTATTAGGCGAACAATATTTTGAAGGGTTTGTCGACAAAAGGGCAGCAGCAAATTTCTCTAGTATTTTATTCAGATCAAAGGGTTCACGGTATTCGATTGAATGGTTTTTCCGTTCTTTTTTTGGTATCGATTCCGAAGTTTTTTATCCAAAAACTGACATCTTTAAACTTAATGAAGATGATTCTAGGATTGGTGCGGACTATGAAAAATATTTAACAGACAACAAACTTTATCAAACTTTCTCATTGTTAGTGAGAGCATCAATTCCTATTTCACAATGGAAAGATATTTTTAAGTTGTTTGTTCACCCCGCAGGTATGTACCTTGGCGGGGAAGTGTTAGTTGAAAGTTTAGCAAGGATCACCAGAGAAGTATCAATAGAACCGACTCAATATCTTACTCCGGTCTGGTCTTTTACATCGGGATCTACTGATGAAGGTTCTACTCATACTCTTTTGATATCATCTAACCCCTCACCCCCTAGTGATACGCATCTGTTTTATAGAATCACTTTGTCGGGTTTATCAAATGAGGCTGAGATAATAGATACAACACCTAATTTAGATGTGGTCAATTACATACCTGTCGAAATCATTGGTGGTTCTGCTCAACTACAGTGGGCGCTTAGTGATGACAATGATTACGCCGAAGGCGATGAAATATTCACTGTAACATTTTATGATCATGAAGACCCTGTTTGGGCGAATGAACTAGGAAGTTCTACAATTACAATCGGAAACATATTACCTGTATACACTGTTACCGTTTCTAATTCATCAATAACTGAAGGCGTTCAAACTATAACAGGAACTATGACCACTTCTCATCCAAACGGTTTTTCTCCTGCGTTTGCAGGCGAGACCGTAACATTGTCGTTTACAGGAGACCTTGCATCAGATATACGAGTTTCTAATTTAATATGGGACGATGGAGGACTTTCTACTGTTGTTCTAAACACTGTTTCTAAATCATTTACATTCGATGTTGTTGGTAGTGATATTTATCAAGGAGCAACAACGGGGGCGGTTAGAGCAACAAGTGCATATGCTGTAGGCGATTCACCAACCATAACAATTACAGATTTAGCGGCGACTGGAGCAGTCAATGCTTCTAGCGCGACACAAAGTGAAGGAGGAGGTGCAATTACTTTTGATCCTACATTCACTAATGCTGTTCCTGGATCAAATGTATATTATTGGTTAAGTAATCTGACTGATATGACCTCTGGAGATTTTTCAGGATCCCCAGCAATAGGATCTGGAAATAGAGTTGTTATAGGTACAGTTGATTCTAATGGTACTGGTATGACAGGTGGGTATTCCTCACCGAGTATTGAGTTAACCGATGACATTGTTCCCGAATCGGGAGAATCATACAGAATCAATATTAATGTCGACAATTCTGGAACCGCTTTAGCAAATTCAACTATCACTGTCAACGACAACGATACTGTACCCGATTTTGATACTGTTACATTGTTCTCTGATGCAGGAAGAACTTTGGCTGCCACCTCCTTTAACGAGGGCGACACTATTTACGGTAGACTGGTTACTTCAGGAACACCTCAAGGCGAGACCATCACCTACTCTTTCATCAATGGTGATACTCGAACAACTGACACGGATACCAGTGTTCATGCTACATCAGGAAACCAAGACTTTACCCTCGTACTTGGTTCGGATATTCCCACAATTAACGGATCTCCTGCTGGATTAATAGTTCGGTGCTCAAGTTCAGGAACATATGCTAACAATTTAGATACTGGCACAATAACCATTGTTGATGAAACCATATCTTATACGGCATCTGCAGTCTCTTCATCGGTCACTGAAGGTAGTTTATTGCAAGTAGAATACACTGCAACACTTGTCGGTGGCGCAAGTTATGAAAATCTTAACGTGGCGGTTGCCGACAACGGAGACTCAAGGGTAACTGCTGGTAATTATGCAATCACTTCCACTCAGTTCGGTCTTGCAGATCCTGGTGCCACTGGCGTTAGTACTGTAACATTGTCTATTGGTTCAACGGCAGATCCAGCAATAAACGGAGACGGGACTATTGAATTTGTGGGAACAGGAGCAGTCTACGGGCAGGGTTCTGTCCCTGCTCAAGTGGATATCACAGTTACTGATGCTACACCCTCTTATGGTGCATTTAGTGTTTCACCCACATCCATAGATGAAGATGGAACAGTGGCAGAGTTCGAATTACTTGCCTCCAATGTTGGAGTCGGCGTAACTGTTGATTGGATATCAAATGCTACCGGTGGTGTTGAATATGTTGGACCGGATCTACAAATTTCATACACCAGCGCTGTTGCAGGATTTGCTGACTTGACTCAAAATTTCGGAACAATCACTCGGGCAGGGGATGGTAACTTTAGATTCTGGGTTCGGGCAATTGCCGATCTTGCAGTAGACAATGAGAATCCTGAAGACTTTATAGTAACTATTGCGGCTAACGATTCGAATGCTACCGCAACAGGTGGACCGAGTGCCACACTTGAAGTTAACGACACAAGTATTCCTGCAAATGCTCCGACTGTTACGCCCAATACTACGTCACCCACAGAAGGTGATACCGTTACCTTTACTTTCGGTGAAGCAGCAGGATCTGCCGCGCAAACATATTACTTCAATATCACTCATGACACAACGAGTAATGCTGACTTTACTGCTGACCCTCCTGGTAATGGTGCGACTGCAAGAACTACTGTTACGTGGGACGGATCAGTTTTCTCACCCACCTCGGTGGCGGTAACACTTGCGGGAGCAGGCGGTGCAGACGGTGTGGATGATAACGAAATATTTACTGGTAAATTGTTTGATGCTGTGACTGGCGGAACTCAAGTAGCAACTACTGCAAACATTACAGTGACAGATGATCCAGCAGCAGGAGCAACAGTTCAAGCAACTATGGACATTCATCCAATGTTTCCCGGTAATGATTATACTTTCACTACACGAAACTCTGTTTTCGATAGCGGTAATCCAACTGCGGCAAGAGCCGAAGCGATGTTCATGGTCGAAGAAACCGGAGGATCAATTATTGTTAAATTGGCAATTGCTGGTCAACCGGCGGGACTAGTGCCATTGCGAGGTGGTTATGAAGTGAATACATCAACAACAGGTGTTTCTCTTGATTATGTTTCTACTTCCGGAGATCCGGCTGCTGATCCAGAATCCGCAGAAATTTTCAGAATAGATTCACTGCCTGTAACTGGTTGGAGTGTTCGATATGCCGCAGATAACATCAACACTTTTGGTGCTGGTACGGATCTTGCCGGTGCCAATGCGTTCGATACCGCTGATGCTTCTGGCACTGGATCGACTAATATTTCTTACGTGTCAAACCACACCCAAGTAGCATCTTTCTATGATCAAATGACTACTTCTGCACAACTTATTACGGGTGGAGTAAGAGGTCAAAAAGCACATTATTTTGGAGTCACCGCGGTGGCACTTGCTAACCAAGCGCGCGAGTCCGGAGCGATTGGTAGTTATAGATTAATATTTAGTAGATCAGGACAAACCGATATCTCCGTAGATATTATATGTGATATAGGTGCCGTTGCAGATGGAAGTTAATTATGGACCATAAAGATAAAAAAACACCCGAAGAAAAGGTAGAGTATGACTACGATTACTCTCGCGCTACATACTATGAACTGATTGAAAAGGGTAAAGAGTCTCTTGACCTTATGATCGAAGTTGCTCGTGAATCAGAACACCCTCGTGCGTTTGAAGTGTTATCAGGTATGGTCAAAAACATATCCGATGTCAACGATAGACTGATGGATCTGAATAAGAAACAAAAAGAAATGACAGCACCTACTAAACACGAAGCTAAACAGATTACAAACAACAATGTGTTTTTAGGAAGTACAACTGATTTACAGCGAATACTAAAGAATGAAATAAAGGTGATTGCACAAGATGACACAAGCGTTACGAATGTCGAATGAAACATATCAATACAATCATCTTGTAAAAAAAGACGGGGTCGTTCAGGAGTGGACGCAAGAACAGGTTATAGAGTATGCCAAATGCATGGGGGATCCCTCGTACTTTGCTGAAAATTACATTAAAATCATTTCATTGGATAGCGGTTTGGTTCCATTCGATCTGTATCCATATCAAGAACGTATGTTCGAGCATTTTAACAATAATCGGTTTAACATTGTACTTGCTTGCCGACAATCTGGCAAGTCAATTTCGTCTGTCGCCTATATTCTCTGGTATTCAATCTTTCACCCCGAAAAAACCGTTGCTGTTCTGGCTAACAAAGGTTCCACTTCGAGAGAAATGCTCGGACGTATCACGCTTATGCTCGAGAACCTTCCGTTCTTTTTACAGCCTGGTTGTAAGACTCTCAATAAGGGTAGTATCGATTTTTCTAATAATTCTAGGATTGTTGCTGCTTCTACCAGCGGTTCTTCTATTCGTGGTATGTCTGTTAATCTGCTCTATCTCGATGAGTTTGCTTTTGTTGAGCGAGCAGCTGAATTCTACACATCAACATACCCCGTTGTCTCCGCAGGAACAGACACCAAAGTAATCATCACATCAACCGCAAACGGTATCGGTAATATCTACCATAAATTATGGGAAGGCGCAAACCAAAAGACTAATGAGTTTGTACCGTTTCGAGTTGACTGGTGGGATGTTCCAGGACGTGATGATGTTTGGAAACTCGAAACAATCAACAACACAAGTCAAGTGCAGTTCGATCAAGAATTTGGAAATTCTTTTCACGGCACAGGGGACACCCTAATAAATGCAGAGACGTTAATGTCATTACGAGCAAAAACGCCTCTGCGGGTCTTAGAGGGCGGTCTATTGTCCATCTATTCAGAGACTTGCGCAAGCCACGAGTACATCATGACCGTTGATGTATCGAAAGGAAGAGGTCAGGACTATTCTACGTTCACTGTTATTGACATTACGACACGCCCTTTTAGTCAAGTGGCTGTGTATCGGAACAATACTATCTCTCCAATACTCTTCCCTGAAATTATTTATAAGTATGCAGTTTCTTACAATAATGCTTATGTTGTAGTAGAAGCAAACGATCAAGGCGGTGTGGTCTGTAATGGTTTATATTATGATCTCGAATATGAAAATACGCATGTGTCATCGCTAATAAAATCTTCACATATTGGTGTGGAGATGAACAGAAGAACGAAAAGACTTGGTTGTTCTGGTTTTAAAGACGTTTTGGAGTCTGGAAAATTAGAATTGTGTGATGAAAATACTATATTAGAAGTGTCGACTTTCATAGGTAAAGGGCAGTCGTATGAAGCGTCAGACGGTAATCATGACGACCTAGTTATGAACCTTGTTTTGTTTGGATATTTTGTTACGTCCGAGCAGTTTTTAAACCTTACCGATATTAATGTTAAAGACATGATGTTTTCTGAAAGAATAAGAGCCATCGAAGATGATGTTGTTCCTTTTGGATTTATTGACACGGGTGCTGACGCAATAGCAGCATATGAAGCAACGCAAGAAGATCAAGATCGATATGCTTGGCAAGTAGTGCATGACCCTGAATTCTGATTTGTATAAATAAAGTCATTGAATTCCGTATTATGAAACACTTATCATAAGCAAATCGAAAAGGATACTAATATGTCACTCTTTAATCCAAATGGGTCTCCTAGTGTACTTGTAAGAGAGGTTGATCTGTCTAGCGTAGTGCCGGCAGTCTCAACCAGTACAGGTGCATATGTTGGAGAATTTAATTGGGGTCCAGTAGGTACACCAATTCTGGTGGGCAACGAAGCAGGTTTGGTAGAGGCATTCGGTGCTCCGACCTCAACTGATACTTCGTCCCCTAGTTCTGTTGATTTCATTTCAGCAACATACTTCTTAAAGTATGGGCAAAGTTTGTATGTTTCTCGAGCAATCGACGAAACTACCGCTAAGAACGCAGGAGACGATGCCGTAATTTTTGTCGCAAACAAAGAAGTTTTTGATGAAAGTTCTTTAATGTCTTCTTTTACCGCCAAATATCCAGGTAAAATAGCGAACTCATTATCAGTTCACGTTTGCGGGGACTCTGATCAGTTCCTCTCGTGGGGCGTTGGCCAACCGTGGAGCAATGTTAAAGGTGCTTTTGACGGAGGTCCAGATACTTCTCCGGTAGTTGCAGCGGCAGGCGGAACAGAAGACGAATTTCATGTTGCGGTTGTAGATTCGGATGGACTTATTACTGGTACAAAGGGCACAATCCTTGAGACTTATGCTTATCTTTCTGGCGCTAAAGACGCCAAAACACAAGACGGCGCAAACAATTTTATTGTTGACGTAATTAACAACAAATCTGAATGGGTTTGGATGAGCGAAGCAAAAATTGTCGCGGCAGCTTCTGATAAAGGTTTCAGCAAAATCGGCGACTTAGTGAACGACTGGGGAGCATCTCCACACACTAACGTTAACAACGGTAGATACAATTTATCTGGAGGATTGAACGCAGCTGCAAGTGTTGGCGATTTTCAGGAAGCATGGGACGTGTTTTCTGACGCAGATAAAGTTCAAATCGACCTTGCAATAGTAGGCAACCACGCTACAGTAGAAACATCAGTTACTATGACAAATTATGCAACTGCAATTGCTGAAGGTCCAGCAAGAAGGGATTGCGTAGTAATTGCATCTCCTCCAAGAGATATAATTATTGGAGCATCGCCTACCTCAGCTGTTGATGAAACGGTTGGATGGTCTAATAAATTAAATGCTTCTTCTTATCTGATTACTGATAATAATTATCTTAAAACTTATGATAAGTACAACGATAAATATGTTTTTATCCCCGCAGCATCTTCTACTGCTGGTTTAATGGCAGCAACTGATAGAGTAGCGGCGCCATGGTTCTCTCCTGCTGGTCAAAGAAGGGGAAGATATATCGGGGTTACTTCTTTAGCATACACGCCAGATAAAACACAAAGGGATACTTTGTATAAAGCAAGTGTGAATCCTATCGTAAACCTTCCTGGACAAGGTGTTTTGCTTTATGGTGATAAGACTAAAGAGGCGAGACCTTCTGCGTTCGACAGAATCAATGTTCGAAGGTTGTTCCTCGCAATAGAAAGAGCAATTAAACTTGCATCAGCAAATGTTTTGTTTGAATTTAATGACGAGTTTACTCGTGCTGAATTTGTAAACATCGTTGAACCTTTCTTGAGAGAAATACAAGGAAGAAGAGGCATAACTGATTTCTTAGTTGTTTGTGACGAAACAAACAATACAGCAGCAGTTATCGATTCAAACCGATTCATAGCAAGTATGTTTATTAAACCTGCTCGCTCAATCAACTATGTTACTTTGAACTTTGTTGCAGTTAGAACTGGAATTGAGTTTCAAGAAGTAGTTGGAATCGTTTAAGCAACTCGCAAGGAGAAATAAATGGCTATTCTAGGAGTCGACGACTTTAAATCGAAATTGCGAGGCGGTGGTGCGCGCGCAAACTTATTTAAAGCGACAATAAACTTTCCAGCATATGCTGGCGGCGATGTTGAATTGACATCGTTTATGTGCAGATCTGCACAATTACCTGCTTCTTCCACAGGAGTTATTGAAATACCTTTTCGTGGTAGAATTTTAAAAATTGCCGGTGACCGAACGTTTGAAGATTGGCAAGTGACCATGTATAATGACACTAACTTCGGGACAAGAGATTCAATTGAGCGATGGTTAAACGGTATTAATGCCCATACTGGAAACAGTGGACTTGTTAATCCTGTTGATTACCAAGCGGATCTGATTGTAGAACAATTAGATCGCGATGAATCTGTTCTGAAAAAATATAATTTTAGAGGCGCTTTTCCCATTGCAATGTCGGGGATTCAATTAGATTATGCACAACAAGGTGAAGTTGAAACGTTTGATGTTAATTTTGCGATTCAGTACTGGGAATCAAACACCACAACCTAGTTTTAAACAGGCGATAAATATGGGGGGAAGCAATGAGTTTCCCCCCACTTTTACATAGGACATTACATGGCAGACGATAATATTTTAAAACTTTTCGGGTTTGAATTAAAACGCTCAAAGAAAAAAGACGATTCCAATTTAAAATCTGTCGTCGCTCCTACTGATGATGACGGTGCGGGATATGTCACGGCAGCAGCTGGGCATTGGGGTACATATGTTAATCTAGACGGTGATCAAGCAAAAGACAATCACCAACTAGTTATGAGATATCGCGGTGTTTCTATGAACCCCGAAGTCGATATGGCAATTGATGAAATCACAAACGAATCTATTTCTGCTTCAGAATTAAAATCTACGGTTGAATTGTCTCTTGATTCTGTAGAAATTTCTGACAAATTAAAAAAACAAATTAACGAAGAGTTCACGAACATTATTTCAATGTTGAAGTTTAACGAACTTGGACACGACATATATCGTTCTTGGTATATTGATGGTAGAATTTATTATCACTTATTGGTTAATGAATCTAACCCTAAATTGGGAATTCAAGAGATACGGAATATTGATGCTGCTAAAATGCGAAAAGTTAAGCAGGTTAAATACAAAAAAGATCCAAAAACTAATGCAAAAATCGTAGAAAATGTTGACGAATTCTATATTTATGAAGAGAAACCAGGATCGCACACTTCAGCTGTAAAATTTTCAAGCGATTCTATACAGTATACCACTTCTGGTTTGTTAGACGAAACTAAAAAAAGAGTTGTTTCTCATCTTCACAAAGCATTAAAACCTATCAATCAATTGCGAATGATGGAAGACTCTCTAGTCATTTATCGCTTGGCGCGAGCACCAGAAAGAAGAATTTTTTATATTGATGTTGGTAGTTTGCCGCGCGGCAAAGCAGAACAGTACATGAAAGATATTATGGCAAAATATCGTAACAAGTTGGTCTATGATGCTAACACCGGTGAACTCAAAGACGATCGTAAACATATGTCTATGCTAGAAGATTTTTGGTTGCCGCGCCGAGAAGGTGGGCGAGGCACTGAAATCTCTACGCTTCCTGGCGGCGATAACCTTGGTCAGATAGATGATATTATTTATTTTCAAAAAAGATTGTATCGCTCCCTCAATGTTCCGGTTAATCGACTTGAGCAAGAAGCACAGTTTTCTTTAGGTCGGTCCACTGAAATATCACGCGACGAATTAAAGTTTCAGAAATTTGTTGATCGACTGCGCAAAAGATTTTCTCAAGTCTTTTTAGGCATACTTAAAAAACAGTTGATCTTAAAAGGCATCATTACTGAAGAAGATTGGATTGATTGGAAAAACGATATTGCTGTTAGTTTTGTCAAAGATAATGCATTTTCTGAATTAAAAGAGTCTGAAATTCTTAGAGAAAGGTTGGGTCTTATGACTGAAAGCGATCAGTTTGTAGGTAATTATCTTTCCAAAGAGTGGATTTGGAAAAATGTTATGCGTTTTACTGATGATGAAATTGCTGAGATTCAAAAACAAATCGAAGGCGAAGAACCTGCGCTCGACCAAGAAGAAGAACCTCCGCAGGAAGAAACGCCCCCTGCGCCAGCGCCAGCACCTGTTACTATTAATGTGAGCGGCAGCGGGGAAGCAGAAAAAGAAAAGTCTTCCAAGAAAAAAGAACAGTATGTTCCGTCTCAAGAAGACGAGCTTTTAGAAAACATGACTCGGTTTATGAGCAAATTGAATGAGCAAGATTAGTCCTGTTGTAACTACCGCATTTGGTATAGCACATACGGAAAAGCGGATAGGACAATTAGAAGAAAAATGGTTTGACATCATAAATGAAGTCGAAACTATACGTGGTCCTGCGGGTCTAGACGGAAAGCAGGGTCCGAAAGGAGATAAAGGTGTCAAAGGAGATCGAGGAGATACCGGCGAACAAGGAATTGCCGGTGCTGACGGAACATCAGGACGTGATGGCATTGATGGCAAAGACGGTGAGAGAGGTGAAAAGGGAGAGACTGGAGAACAGGGATTACAAGGTCTTCAAGGACTCAAAGGCGATAAGGGCGATATCGGACCTATGGGTGAAACTGGTCTGCAAGGTGAAAGGGGACTAACAGGTGATACAGGAAAGACCGGAGCCAAAGGAGACACTGGAAAAACTGGTGAGCGGGGCAAAGATGGCGCTCAAGGCGATG
>Ga0209308_10001245_pt1 | contig 24159 bp, 24 predicted proteins | sample COGITO_mtgs_1204_3_FD_184806 | JGI IMG/M metagenome (GOLD analysis project Ga0209308, IMG submission 184806) | Pelagic marine microbial communities from North Sea - COGITO_mtgs_120405 (SPAdes) (version 2) | ecosystem: Environmental > Aquatic > Marine > Epipelagic ...
CCGGCGCAAAAGCTCCATCTGACCTAGGCGCAGATGCGCATGCACGAGCCCGATAGCGACTGGCAGGTCGGCATCCTTCTCCGCCTCGATAAACGGAACCTGATGGTCGTCCCAGTGGATCGTAACCTTGCCGGCCGGCGCCAGTCCCTCAACAGGGATCGCCTTCAAACGGTCTTCGCTCGAGGTTTCCGCCGGAAGGGGTGCCAGGACAGAGCAAGCGGACAGCAAGCCTGCAAGCACCGTCAGGCCTGCGAATTTGAACAAGCGTGATCTGGACATATCGGGGAAAGCTCCGGGGATAAAACGGGGGTTTGAGCGCGTTTCTGCATTGCCACTTTCTACGTATTCCAAGCCTTGTCAGATGATTCCGCAAAACGGGCAAACAGCGAGCTCCCGTTATACAGCGGTGTGTCGCGGGAACAAAAACATCCCACTGTGAAAACGTCCGCACCTCCGCCCATCGATACCGCTCGATCGCCTTACAGACTTTGAGACAGACGCCCTGTCGCGGCGACGGTCAACGACCGGGTTTCGGTATTTATCAAAAACCGGAAATCGTTAGTACCCCCGGCAATATCAACAAACCCTCATCGCCCGGTTGATCAAAAACGCCTTGCCCGACATGATGAGTTTCTAAAGACAGAAAGGATCCAAAAAATGTCGGATGCACCAACGGTTCGCCTCGATGCGGATGGCAAACCTCTCGGTTTTATCGACCACCCGGAAAGCTTTGAGACGATCACTTTCGAGGTCATCGAAGAAAACATCGGGCTGTTGACCCTGGATCGTCCTGACAAGCTGAATGCCTTTGACGAGCGCATGATCCGCGAGATCCGGTCCGTGATCTGGAACGTGAGTTTCGACGAATCGATCCGCGTGCTGATCATCACCGGCGCCGGGCGCGGGTTCTGTTCCGGGCGCGACATCCTGGGACTGGATTACGAGAACAATCTGCCATCGCCGCAATACCGAGCCTATGTCCGCGCCAATCATGAAATGCTCGACGACCTCGAGAACATGGAAAAACCGGTGATCGCCATGGTCAACGGTATCTGCGCAGGGGGCGGGGTCGAGATCGCCATCGCCAGCGATTTCCGGACGGCAGCCGAGGGCGCCGAGTTCATCCTGACCGAAAACAATATCGGCGTCATCCCGGCATCAGGCGCGGCATCCCGCATGATCCAGATGATCGGAATCGGCCGCCTGAAAGAGATGATGATGACGACCCTGCCGGTCGATGCCGCGACAGGAGAGCAATGGGGACTGGTGAACCGCGTCTTCGCCCGAGATGACCTGATGGAAGGCACACTGGCTTTCGCCCGCGTACTGATTGACAGGGCACCGCTCGCCCTCGGCATGGCGAAACACGTTATCAACACCTGCCAGAATACAGACACCGAAACCGGACGGCTGATCGAACGGCTGGGCCAGTCCGTACTGATCCAGTCAGAAGACTCGCGCGAAGGAAACGCCGCTTTCCGAGAGAAACGCAAACCCGATTGGAAAGGCCGTTGAGCCTTCGTACGGTTGGCGGGACAGACCTCTGGGTCGAAGAAGGCGGGAAGTCAGACGGCCCCACACTGCTGCTGATGCATGGCTTGTCCGGTACCGGCGAAACATGGGCCGGGCTTCGCGAAATACTGACCGACCAATGGCAGGGCCGATGGATTATCCCCGATATGCGCGGTCATGGCCGATCAGCTCATTGCGCCGCTTATGGCATCGGCAACCATGCGGCGGACATGGCAGCACTTCTTGAAGGTGCCGACAATCCGGTCGTAGCTGGTCATTCTATGGGCGGACTTGTCGGAATCATGCTCGCCTCAGGCATGTTTGGCATTATGCCCGCAGCAGTTGTCACCGTCGGCGTAAAGGTCGACTGGACCGAGGACGAATTCGCCGGCATGGCAAAACTCATCAGCATGCCTGTCCGCTGGTTCGACAGCGCAGCGGAGGCACGGGAGCGTTTCGTGCTGGTCACCGGCCTGAAAGGCCTCGTGTCGCCTGATTCTGACCTCGCTCACACGGGTGTCACCGAAGAAGACGGCAAATGGCGCCTCGCGGCGGATAATCGCGCCGCCGCCGTCGCCTATGCAGAGACGCGGGATATCTATCGTTCGGCGCGGGCACCGGTCCTGCTGGCCGCCGGCGAGCAGGACAGGATGGTATCGGTGGCTGATCTCCAGACTCTCGACACAGCCGCGCAACTGCTCCCGGGGCTGGGCCATAACGCCCATGTCGAGAACCCGCCCGCATTCTGGGAACTGATAGCCGATGCAGCTGGAGGCGCGAAGTAATGCCAGACACCGAAACATTCCGGTTCCGCCGGTTTCTCGAAGACATGGTCGCCGCGGGCGAGATCGACGTCGTCAACGAAGCCACTCCCCTGTCAGCCGTGGCGGAGCGACTCGAGGGCAATCCTCACGGGGTATGGTTTCGCCAGGCAGGGCCGGAAAAACAAGAGCTCGCGGGCAACGTGTTCGGTTCGCGCCGTCGGCTCGCACTGGCGCTTGGGACCGACGAACGGGGCCTGCTGGACGAAACGATCAAACGGCTGCGCAAGCCTCTCGCCCCTGCGGAGGTCGACAGTGCGGATGCGCCCGTGCACCAGGTCATCCTGCGCGAGAATGAAGCCGATCTCACCGCTCTGCCGGTTCACCTGCAGCATGGACAGGATGGCGCGCCATACATCTCCGCCACCCTCGATTTTTCGCAGGACCCGGCCACCGGCAACACCAATGTCGGAATGCGTCGCCTCATGCTTCGCGGTCGACGCGAAGCCGGAATAGACCTGAATGCGCCGAGCGACCTGCGGGCAATCTATGGCGGTGCCCACGGCGAAAACAGCCGCTTGCCGGTTGCCTTTGCTGTCGGGTCTCACCCGGCCGATGCCATCGCCGCCCTGGCAATGACACCGCCCATTGACGAACTCGCCCTGATGGGCGCCCTGCGCGGAGAACCTGTCCCCGTCGTGAAATGTCTGACGAGCGAGCTGCGGGTTCCGGCAGATGCCGAATATATCATCGAAGGCTATCTTGACGCCGAAGGCTGGACCGAACCCGAGGGCCCGTTCGGGGAATATGTCGGCTATTATGGTCGTCTGAAGCAGAACCCCGTCTTTCATCTCACGGCCGTCACCCATCGCGCAGACGCCGTCTTTCAAACCGCAACCATTGGCGGACGCACCATGGCGACCACGGACACCGCACAGCTCTGCGCGCTGCGCACAGAACAGGCAGTCTGGATGGCACTTGAATCCGCTGTGCGCGAACCGGTGGCCGTTTATTGCCCGGCCTCCACGGGTGGGATGTACAATCTGCGCGTATCGCTGAACCAGCGGGTTCCGGGAGAATCCCGCAACGCCATCGCCGCCTCCTTCGGCTCCACGGCCGATACCAAACACGTGTTCGTCGTCGACCCGGATATTGATGTGTTCAATGATGATCAGATGGAATGGGCGCTCGCCACACGCTTTCAGAGCGACCGGGATATCGTCACATCCAGCGGTTTCCGGGCGGTCCCGCTGGACCCATCTCTCCAGGGGGATCGCGCCGGCGCGAAGGCAGGCTTCGATCTGACCCGGCCCTTCGGCCAGGCAGACGCGCAGGAATGGCAGGTCCCTGATCCACCGGTGTTCTCCGATGGCGGCTCGATGACGGTCGAGGAAGCCCTGCAGGGCGGCCCACAATCTTTCCGCGATCTCATGGAAGCGAGTGGTTCAGACGATGGCAGAGAGGTCGTTCGCGCGTTGGAACCTTTTTATGCCGCCGGCAGGCTCGAACGACTGGATGACGGGCGCTACGCGCTGAAATAAACTTCGAAAGAGCCGCAAAATCCCGTCCTGAGGCCTTGCATTCAGCCTCAACCGCTGAAAACATGCGCTCGAAATTCAGTCCACAAGAACTCCGACCACAAGTACAGGGATACACACCATGGAAACCCGCGCTGCCATCGCCACAAAAGCTGGCGAGCCGCTCTCGATTGAGACCGTCACACTGGATGGCCCGAGAGAGGGCGAGGTCCTCGTTGAAATCAAGGCGACCGGCGTCTGTCACACAGATGCCTTTACCCTGTCGGGCGATGATCCCGAAGGCATTTTCCCGGCCATCCTCGGCCATGAAGGCGCCGGCGTCGTCGTCGATTGCGGCCCTGGCGTAACCACCCTGAAAAAGGGAGACCATGTCATTCCGCTATATGTTCCGGAATGCCGCCAGTGCAAATCCTGCCTGTCGGGCAAGACCAACCTGTGTACATCAATCCGCGAAACCCAGGGCCAGGGCGTTATGCCCGATGGGTCCAGCCGGTTTTCCATCGGTGGCGACAAGATTTTCCATTACATGGGCACATCCACGTTCGCGAATCACACCGTAGTGCCTGAAATCGCGCTCGCGAAAGTTCGCGAAGACGCACCGTTCGACAAGATCTGCTACATCGGCTGCGGCGTGACGACCGGCATCGGTGCCGTCATCACCACCGCCCAGGTCGAACCCGGCGCAAATGTCGTGGTGTTCGGTCTCGGGGGCATCGGGCTGAACGTGGTCCAGGGCGCACGGCTTGCCGGTGCCAATATGATCGTCGGCATCGACCTGAACCCGGCGCGCAAGGAAATGGCAGAACGCTTCGGGATGACCCACTTCGTCAATCCGAGCGAACTCGACGGCGATCTTGTCCCCTACCTCGTCGATCTGACGGATGGCGGTGCAGATTACTCGTTCGAATGCATCGGCAACGTCAACACGATGCGCCAGGCGCTCGAATGTGCGCATCGTGGCTGGGGCGAAAGCATCATCGTCGGCGTTGCCGGCGCGGGCCAGGAAATTTCAACCCGTCCGTTCCAGCTGGTCACCGGCCGTGTCTGGAAAGGCACAGCGTTTGGAGGCGCCAAGAGCCGCCGCGACGTGCCGAAGATTGTCGACTGGTATATGGACGGCAAGATCGAGATCGATCCGATGATCACGCACACCATGCCGCTCGATCAGATCAACGACGCGTTCGATCTGATGCACAAAGGCGAATCGATCCGCAGCGTGATCACGTTCTGACCCTTGCACACAGACTATTCAAAAGGGCGGCTTTAGCCGCCCTTTTTTATTCTATCCAGACGCGATGCGACCAGTTCCGACCATCGGAAACGGTGATCTGTTTATAGCCAATCAGCTTGGCGAGATCATAGAACGTGAACAGGTTCTGGACACCGAGCTCGGCAAAGAGCGGGGATGCCCGGACGCGGGATGTCAGCATCGCCAGAACCGCGCGGGCGCGAAAAAGCGTCGCGAAAACCTCATCGTCGAGTGCCACGATAATCAGCTTCTCCGCCTCACCGCCTTTTGCAAAAATCGCAAAACGTTGCGGCGCAGGATCCCGCGCCATCTCTCCCATAAAGGCGACCACGAACCCGAGCCGCCTGTCACGATCGCTCTCGGGCAGCGTTCTTGCACGCGCCTGATAGGTCTCCTCGGTGCCGGGTTCAGGATAGTAATACCCCGTGTGCCGGTCCTGGGACGATACCGTCGTCGACAGCAGAACCCCGGCGGCCAGCACAGCTGCTGCGACATAGCGGGTCATTCGGGACCTGCGCCGTCGCGTTCGCTTTTGAAAACCAGGAACATTAGCCCCATACCGAGACCGAGGCTGAGGACAACACCTGCGATCATCGCCAGAATGCCGGTCGTCGACATCTCGATATCGCCGATCTCGCCCCAAACATAAACGGCGCCCCAGACGGCCAGTGCCAGCATGCCGAAAAGCGACACGGCGAGAGCAAGCGTTTTCATGATCCTGACAGGTCCCACAGGTTGGGCACGGTTTCGTTCGAATAGCCGGAAATAAACTCTTTCGGCGCACCGGTTGCAGGATCGAAAACGTGACGACTGACCGCGCCGATATTGGCGCCATAAACGTGAATGCTGATGGACGCCCTGTCGCTCAGGGCATTTGAAACCTTGTGTATGTCACCAAGAGTGGGCGAAACGACTTCGATATCGCCTTGCTCAAGCGTCTCCTCGACACCCGCGATCATCGGACCGTCACCATCCGGTGCGAAACGCTGACCGATTTCTGCCCCCCGTAGCATGCCGATCAGTCCCCAGACCATATGATCGTGCACCGGCGTGGTCTGTCCCGGCCCCCAGACGAAGCTGACGACGGAAAACCGCTGTTTCGGATCACAATGCAGCAGATACTGTCGGTAGGTGTCTCCGTCGCGGGTGAACTCTTCGGGCAACCAGTCGTCGCGGGAAACCAGCTTGGCCAGCAGGTCGCGGGTGCCCGCAATCATTGCGTTCTCATCGCCATCTGACGTATCGGCAAGATCGGTCATGCCGGTGACGAAGTCGCGGAGTGGTGAGATATCTGTCATGGCAACCTCTATAATTTCGAATTAGCCCAATCGGCCGCAGGGTCAAGCGGGTCCGGTGTCAGGCCCGCAGCCTTGATCGCTTCTATCGCACAGAATTCATCCTTGTCGGACGTATCGCCGGAAATACCGACGGCACCAATGGCAAACCCTTCCGCGTCCGAGATCAGCACACCGCCGGGGACCGGCACAAACCTGCCGTCGGAAACCGCCGATAACGCGCCCTGAAATGCCGGACGGTCGGCAAGACGGTCCCGGATCAGACGGCTGGGCAGCCCCATGCCAAGCGCGCCCCAGGCTTTTCCCGTCGCAACACCGGCGCGCATGTTACCGCAACCGTCCTGGCGCTTCATCGCAACCGTATGTCCGCCGCTGTCGAGCACGACAACAGTCAAAGGCATCATTTTGTGTGCGATGCCCGCGGCAAGGGCCTCATCGACGATTTTTTCGGCCGCAGCGAGTGGCAGGGTTGTTTTAACTTTCACGAGATCACCTTCCGGAATGGACAGCGATCTCCATGCTAGCCCTGCCCGGGTGCGCCGACAATGCGGCGAAGTGCCCCCGCAATTGCCTTGTTCGGAACCCTCAACTCCTTCAAATTGGAGGTACTCGTCGGGCCTACTTTTTTGAACCATGTCTTGGATACAGATCAGATGCTGAATGCAGAGCAAAACCGGCTGGTAACCGAAACCGGCCCGGGCACCGGGTGCGGCGATCTCATGCGCCATTACTGGCAGCCGGCCGCACTGACCGAGGAACTGACGGAAGAACGTCCCGTGGTCGCTGTCACCCTGATGGGCGAAGAACTTGTTCTTTACCGCAGCGATGACGGTGAATACGGCCTCGTGGGTCGCCATTGCCCCCATCGCGGCGCAGATTTGTGCTACGGGCGCCTGGAAGACGGTGGTCTGCGCTGCCCGTTCCATGGCTGGTTGTTCGATGCGCAGGGTAAATGCCTGGAACAGCCGGCAGAACCGAAAGACAGCAATTTCCACACCAAGATCAAACACACCGCTTATCCGTGCATCGAGCGGAACGGTATCGTCTTCACTTTTATGGGGCCGGGCAACCCTCCGCCCCTGCCCGCCTTTGACTGTTTCGAGGCACCGAACGAATTTACCTTCGCATTCAAGGGCTTCGTCGACTGCAACTGGCTGCAGTTGAACGAGGTCGGCATCGATCCCGCCCATGCGTCGTTTCTGCACCGTTTCTTCGAGGATGAGACCGATGACGAAGGCTACGGTCAGCAGTTCCGCTTTTCTACCGAGGAAAACGATGTCGCCATCACCAAGGTCCTGCGTGAATACGATTGCCCGGAAATCGATTTCGAGACCACCGAAACCGGCCTGCGCCTCTATGCACTCCGTCAACTCAATGACGATGAGATGCATGTCCGCGTAACCAACCAGATTTTCCCGAACGCCATCATCATCCCGATCAGCAACGAGATTATGCTGACCCAGTGGCATGTGCCGATTGATGATACGACAAGCTGGTGGTACGCGATTTTCTCCAGCTTTACCGAAAAAGTGGACAAGGATCGCATGCGCGCAGACCGGCTCGAACTCTATACCCTCCCCGATTACCGCCCACGGAAACACAGCGGCAATAATTACGGCTTCGACCCGCAGGAACAGAAAACCAAGACCTATACCGGCATGGGAATGGACATCAACGTGCACGACCAGTGGGCGGTTGAATCTCTCGGCACCGTGCAGGACCGCACTCAGGAACATCTCGGCACCACCGACAAGGCGATCATCGCCAACCGGAAACTGATGATGAAAGCGATCGACGCGATCAAAAACGGCGGCGAGCCCGAGATTTCACTGCGCCCGGCCGATCCGACGGAATGCCGCGGCCCGGTCGCGATAGACACAATTTCACCTGTCGCCACCTGGCGCGATGCCTGGAAAAAGACCGCCGCGGAACGCCGCAGCCGATCTGCCTGGGCGCAGGAAGCATGGCCAGACACGGAAACCGCAGGAGCGCTGAAAACCTAAAATGGCATCGCACGAAAACACGATGGGACGCACGGGGTTCGTCGACCGGCACAACCTTTGGACAGACAAGGATGCGGAGGCCGCCGACTGGGTTATCTCACAGATCGAGAATCACGATCTGGAGGTCGTGAGGCTGTCCTACCCGGACCAGCACGGCATCCTGCGCGGCAAGACCCTGATCGCCCGGGAAACCCCGCAGGCTATGCGCAACGGTTGTTCGATCACCACGACCCTTCTGGCAAAGGACACCTCGCATACGACGGTCTTCCCGGTATTCAGTCCCGGCGGCGGTTTCGGTATCCCGGAGATGGAAAACGCGGGCGATTTTGTCGCCGTACCGATCCCGTCGACATTCCAGGTACTGCCCTGGGCACCCAAGACCGGTTGGATACTGTGCGACGGATATCTCGGTAACGGAGAGCCCGTGCCCTTTTCGACCCGGCATATCCTGAAGCAGGCGCTCAGTGCGCTCGCCGATGAAGGCTTCGATTACATCGCCGGTATCGAGGTCGAGTGTCATATCTACAAGCTTGAAGACCCGATGCTGAAACCCGAACATGCCGGACAGCCTGCCTCTCCGCCGGAGGTCAGCCTGCTTGCCCACGGTTTCCACTACCTCACCGAGCAGCGAATGGACGAGATCGATCCCGTCTTCGAGATTCTGCGCGCCGACCTGATCGCGCTGGGCCTGCCGCTCCGCACGCTGGAATCCGAATTCGGGCCCAGCCAGTTCGAATTCACCATGGCACCGGCGGGCGGGCTCGAAGCTGCCGACAACATGATGCTGTTCAGAAGCGCTGTGAAACAGATATGCCGCCGTCACGGGTATCATGCGACCTTCATGTGCCGTCCCGGTCTCGCGAATGCCTTTGCCAGCGGCTGGCACCTGCACCAGTCTCTGGAACGGCGGTCGGATGGGAAAAATGCCTTCATCCCGGAATCCGAAGACCAGTTGATATCCCCCACCGGGGCCGCCTTTGCCGCAGGCATCCTCAAGAACGCTGCGGGCGCCACCGTTTTTACAACGCCGACCGTGAACGGATACAAGCGCTACAGGCCGAATTCACTCGCGCCTGACCGGGCCGCTTGGGGGCGCGACAACAAGGGTGCCATGCTCCGCGTCGTCAGCGCCGGACCGGGCGACGGGGCAACGCGGCTTGAAAACCGCATCGGGGAGCCTGCTGCAAATCCTTACCTGTACCTTGCCTCCCAGATATATAGCGGCCTCGACGGCCTCAAGAACGGGCTGACACCGCCACCGCCGACGGACGACCCCTATGCCAACGACGCATCGCCTTTACCGACAAACCTGATGGATGCCGTCACGGCACTGGATAACAGTGGAACCCTGCGCGCTGCATTCGGAGACCAGTTCGTCGATTACCTGCTGCATATCAAACGGGCCGAAATCGCCCGTTTCCTGTCGACAGTTACCGACTGGGAACACCGCGAATATTTCGAAATCTTCTGATCGCGCCGCATTTTTGCCGCAATCCTGCCTAAAATCGCGAAAATTGGCTCAGGATCAGGGAACCGGACATGGCGTTCGTCAAATACCCGGTCGTCTTCGCAGGCGGCTGGCTGTTCAACTTTATCGTCGACATCCAGTTCATGTCAGGATTTGCCGCGGGCTGGCTGACCCATACATGGGTCGGCAACCTGCTTCTGTGAGAACCCCGGGCGCGCAGCCCGGAAAGTATATCTAATCTTCCTGGGGTTTCGCCCCGGCGAGCCGCATCCGCACAACACCGCGGAAATCCTCGGGATCGACAACAACGCCCTTGCGGGTGATCTCGATCCGCCCGGCACGGGCAAGGTGAATCATCTGCTGTTTGACCGGATTCATGAAGCGGCGCCAGGCATCCGGCTTCTCGCTCGTCCGTTTCCGCAACTCGCCCAATGCCCGTGCGACATCCACAGGTGCCACTGAGCCAGACTCGGCAAGTGTCTCCAGGATGAACTCGGCAACCGGGTCGAGCGGTTTTTCTGTCTCATTTTCCATAACGGGGGTTGTACGGCGGCAATCGCTGCGAGACAAGCGCGTCGACCGGGAGTAATGAAAGGTATGTCTAGTTCTTCCCGTCTGGGCGGCATTGCCGTCGCCATGGCAAACCGCAATTACCGTGTTTACACATATGGCGCGATCCCATCGCTGCTGGGCACCTGGATCCAGCGTATGGCGATGGGCTGGCTCGCCTGGGAACTGACCAAGTCCGGCACCTGGCTCGGCCTTGTCGCATTTGCAGACCTCGCACCCACCGTGCTGACGGCGCCCATCGCCGGCGCTTTTGCCGATCGTGTAAACCGGCTTCGAATGGTCCGTATCGTCCAGTACGCCAATATTCTGCAGGCATCGGCGCTTGCCTATTTTTCACTCTCCGGGTTAATGACCATCGAATTGCTGTTCTGTCTTGCCCTTATACAGGGAGCAACGCAGGGCGTTCACCAGCCGTTCCGCCAATCGTTGATCGGCACGATCGTGACGCGTGAGGAGATCACCTCAGCCATAGGCATAAATTCAACAATCTGGAACACCTCGCGCCTGATCGGGCCCGCGATATCAGCGGTGATCATTATCCATTTCGGTGTGGGTATTACGTTCCTCGTTAATGCCCTCAGCTACGTACCGATGCTGATCAGCCTGTACATGATCAACGTGAAACAGGAACTCAAGGCGCAGAAATCGCTCGCCGATGTGCCGGGTGAAATTCTCGAAGGTATCCGCTACGCGGCCAACCACACGTTTATCGGCCCGTTACTGATACTGCTCTTCGCCTTTTCATTCTTCGGCCGGGCAACAGCGGAACTGCTGCCCGGGTTTACGGGTGCTGTTTTCGGACGGGGTGCCGACGGGCTAGCCGTCCTGACAGGCGCCGCCGGGTTCGGTTCGCTGTTCTCGGGCATATGGCTGTCACGCCGTGGCAGGCTGACGGGCCTGTCGGATATCCTGATCGTTATCGTCGCTTTTATCGCAGTCTTTCAACTCGCCTTCGTGTCGACCGATATCTTCTGGGTGTCAGTCATCGCGTTCACCGGATGGGGTTTCATGCTGAACGGCAGCGGGATCATCATCCAGTCATTGATACAGGCAAATGTCCCCAACGAGATCCGCGGCCGTGTGGTCAGCCTGTATGGCATGTTGTGGCTAGGCGTCCCTGCCGTCGGCGCCTTTGCCATGGGCGCTGCAGCTGATTTCGTCGGATTCAGACCTCCGGTGGCCGTGGGCGCGGGGGTGATCCTGATTGCCTTTTTGTGGGCACTTCCCCGACGGCACCGATTCCGTGAGGAAATAGCCAAAATGGCCGGGGACCAACAAAAAAACGGCGAATAACCAAGGTTTTCTGCGGCTCGACATTCATATGCTGCACCGCAATAAAATCATTGAAAAACACGGCGATTCCCACCAGGTTGAGGGAGTAGAGTAATAGTGGAGTTTCGCAGAATGAACGGCGAAATCATTACAATCTATCTCCCCATCTTCGAGGAGAAACTGGAAAAGCTTGAAGCCAGGGGCCAGGGCAACACTGATGAAGCTGCGCGCCTTCGTCGGGTAACCCGGTGGGCAAACAGCGGTCATCCGAACCCGGCGGAAACTGAAGCTCAGGCTGCTGCCTAAGAAGCTTCACCGCTTTCCAGCACAGTGACACGGCGCATATCGCGAGGATGACGCGTGTCATCGAAGGGTGTACCGCGATGCATCGTCTGCTGGTTGTCCCACATCACCACGTCACCAACGCGCCATTTATGGCGAAAGACGAATTCCGGCCGGGTAGCGTGAGCCGTCAACTCATCCAGCAATCGGCGACCATCAGCTGCCGGCCACCCGGCGATATGGGAGGCGTGGCTTGCAAGGCAAAGCGATCTCCGCCCGGTCCTTGGATTCACCTGGACCAGTCGATGAACTGCCGGCGGACGCGTCGCCTTTATCGCCGCCGAAGGCGCCTCCATTCCGCCAAGGATCCGCGAATACCAGATCGAATGCTCTGCGCTTAAACCCTCGATACGGTCTTTCTGTGTATCATCCAGCGCATCGTACGCGGCGCGCATGTCTGCAAACTCGGTATCGGCGCCACCCGGCGGCACCTGATGCGCCGCCAGGATTGAATAGGTCGCCCGCACCGCATCGAACGTTACGTCCGAATGCCACAGCAGGTTGCCCTTGTGAAAGGCGCGGCGGGGATCATCCACGGCATGTATATTCCCGTCTTCATCCAGATTACCAACGTCAACGAGCTCATCGGTAGAAAGGCGTATCCCCCGCCCGGAAACCGTCTGCTGCATTTTCTGACGCATCAATGGCCCGAACCCACGGCCGAACGCAAGATGATGCGCATCTTCCACCGGTGCCGAATTCCGGAAAACACAGACGGCATGACAATCCATGCCCACGACAAGTTCGTCGCGAAGCGCATCGTTCATCGGCGCGGAAAGATCGACATCTTCCGTCTCGGCGGCAAAGGTCTGATGCAGCTGTGTAAACCGGACCATCGCCAACCCGTTACTTGGTGAAAACCTTCTTGAGAAGTTCGGTCGTGCGTTTCGCCGGATCTGCGCGAATGGCGGCCTCTTCCTTGCCGAGATACAGGAAAATCCCCGCAATCGCCGTCTCGAGAACATGGTTAGTGAGGTCCGCCTTGACGTCAGGCACGAACGGCAGCGCCTTGTACTGGCCCATCATTTTGTCATAGCTGTTAATAGCCCCGACATCGGCAAGAGATGCATTCACGATCGGCTTGAATTCAGCCTTCAGCGGCGACGTCATCTTTCCCTGGAAAAACCTTGTCGCCGAATCCGATGGCCCGTTGAGAATTTTCTTAACGTCTTCAAGGGTCATCGCAGTGATCGCATCACCGAACAGTTTTTTCGCTTTCGGTGTTGCCGCTTCAGCGGCCCGGTTGAGACGCAGTTCCAGATCGTCAGCCATACCTGACATCCCAAAACGGCTCAACGTGGACTGAACCTTCTTCAAGGTGGCGGGCAGCGGTATCCGGACCTGAGGGTCGCCGCTAAATCCGTTGGCCGAGCCGAGCTGGCCCACCAGACGTTCGGTTCCGACGCGCAACGCTTCCTTTATGCCCTTGCCGATTTCGTCATTCGACAGCGCGCCGACAGGGCTGCTGCTGCCGCCGAGCCCGAACTTACTCCCAAGCCCGCCCGTGGCATCTTCCAGCTGTTTCAGAAAACCCTGCCCGCTTGCCGGGGCCGCCACCAGCGCGATTGCCATCGCTGCCGCTAAAATTCCTGCCTTACCCATTTTCTCATACTCCATCATTAATACGCTTCGCGGATCAATCCGCGGGGATCATAATAGCACGGATGTACCAGATCGGACTCAAACGTGCATACGATGCGCCTCATCCGGAGGACGGCATACGAATCCTGGTCGAGCGGCTCTGGCCACGCGGTGTCAGCCGGGACAAAGCCGCCCTTGATCACTGGACAAAAGACATCGCGCCAAGCGCCGAGCTACGCAAATGGTACGGGCACGTGCCGGAGAAATGGCCGGAATTCCAGGAACGATACCGCATGGAACTAACCGAAAATGCGGCCGCAGTTACCGAACTACGCAACATCTGCGCAACCAGTCCGGTCACATTCATCTATGGTGCCAAGGACAAACTTCGCAACAGCGCGACGGTTCTGCGAGCCTACGTGATCGCTAACTGACCAGGTTCTCCGGAATCAGACCTGTCTCAGAACTTGTGAAAAGCGGCGAACTCGTCTTCACGGTAATGCGGCTCCCAGCCGTCAATCATGACATCGATGACGGTCGTCACATCCGCTGCGGCCGCACGTTCCAGCGCACCGACAAGATCGCCCGGCTGCTCAACCCGCTCGCCCCGCGCGCCATAAGCCTCTGCCAGCTTGACGTGATCGGTCTGACCGAAGTGGGAGCCCAGGAAACGCCCGCCATAGTGGGCCTTCTGGAACACGCGCAGCGCGCCGTAAGAGCAATCGTTATAGATCACGATGACGATGGGCGTGCCTTCGCGCACGGATGTTTCAATCTCCTGCGCGTTCATGCCAAAATCACCATCGCCGATGCACACCACAACCTGCCGGTCGGGTTGCGCCAGCTTTGCGCCAATAGCGCCCGGCAGCGCCCAGGCCATGGTCCCCGAGCCGACGGGCAGATGATACTGGTCGGGTTTGCGGATTTTTATACCGTGCGCCCATTGGGTGTGCAGACCTGACCCGAGAACGTAAATCGCGTCCGGTTCGCAGACCTGTTCGATGGCTTTCGTAATCCGTTGCGGCTTGATCGGCACCGCGTCCAGGTCGGTGTCGTAGTACCGGCGTTCCTGATCGGCAGCGAGTTCCGCGACCCGTTTCACGCGGGGGTGGTCCGCCCCGCCTTCAACCTGCAAACCGTCGGCGTCCAGACGCGCCAGGAGATCGTCCAGAAAGGCGCCTGAATCTGCATGCACACCAAGGGTCACGGCATATTGCTTGCCGATCTCCAGCGGATCGTTCTCGACCTGGACGATCTTTGCGTTTTCCGAAATCAGCGACCAGTTGATCGTGTTCACGTTCAGGAACCGCGATCCCAGCCCCAGCACCAGATCGGCCTCACGCACCAGCCCGTTTGCCGTCGAATGACCGAAATGGCCAACGATCCCACCAGCCAGCGGATGGTCTTCGGGGATAGACCCCCGCCCCATCTCCGTCGTGATGACGGGCACCGTCAGCCGTTCGGCCAGCGCAATCAACTGGGGTGACGCATTTGCCCAGCGCACACCACGCCCGGCGATAATGACCGGGCGTTCCGCCTGCATCAGCAGGTCCGCCGCCTGCTCCACCGCCCAGGTCTCGGGCCGCGGACGGTTGGCCAGCGCAACGGAATGTGCACCACCCTTGAGCGACAGATCGGTGGATTCCACATCAATCGGGTTGGGCAGAATATTCTTGGGGAAATCAACATGGACGACACCCGGCATGCCCGATTTCGCCGCCTGAAACGCCGTGCGCATGATCCGGTTGGCGTCTTTGGCCTCCGTCAACTGGCCCTGCCACTTGGTGAAATTGCTGAACACGCTCATGACGTCGAATTCGTGCCAGATATTCCGTTCCAGTCGAAAGGTATCCATGTTGGCCGACAGCATCAGAAGCGGTACCGCATCCTTGTTCGCCGACCAGGCGCCCAGCACCGTATTGGAAATACTGGGGCCGACATGGAAAAGGCAGCAGCCGATTTTGCCGGTAACACGGGAATAGGTATCCGCCATGGAGGTCGCACCCGTTTCGAAACGGGCAGTCACGTATCGTATTTCATCCTGACGGTGATACATCGCATCAAGCAATGGCAGGACCGTATCGCCGGTGATGCCGAAAACGTATTCGATGCCTTCCTCGATAAGCGCATCAACAACAGCCTCGGCGGCGGTCATGCTGTTCTTCATTGTTTCATCCCTGTTTTCAGATACCCGGACATTTGCACCCGGCTGTTATTAGGTCGCCGTTATTTCAATGCCAGGTTTGACGGCTTGGCGCCGACATCCAGCGGCACCGCGCCATGTGCCTTTACCTGGTCGGCCAAAAGCTGCGCTTCGGCCTTGTAATTGTAACGACCCGCGTTGAAATGCGGGATGACATACCGCGCAAACATCTCGAGGGACCGTTTGAGCTTTTCGGTGCCCGCCCATTCATGGGTGGTCAGCATGACACCGCCGAACATGCCGTTATCAGCGATTTTCTTTTCGATCCATGCGATGGCGTCGTCGGGCGTACCAACAACCCAGTCGCGACGTTCGACAACCGATTGGGGCGTGAATTCAGAGATCGGCTGCCCCGGATAGGCCTCATAAAGCGGCGTGAAACCGATGGACGTGAAGTAGCCGGTCTCGCGCATGATACCTTCGCTGACATCCGCCCAGGCTTCCTCGCGCGTATCGGCCAGATAAAAATTGCTGACCAGGTGCCATTTATCGCGGTTGGCCGTCTTGCCGTGGCGATCACAGGCCCCTTCGTAATTTTTCCAGAACTCGGTGAACACGCCGTCGCCGGGCCGGTTCAGCCCACATGGCGTCCACAGGTCCATATCGTGGCGGGCGGCCATGTCGAGCCCTTCGGCACCACCCGTCGTGGGCAAAGCAAGCGGCAGGCGTGGCTGCTGATAGGATTTGAGCTGCAGACGGAGATCGTTGAACTGCCAGAATTCACCGTCATGGCTGATCGGGTCATCGGCCTCCAGCAGCCGGACAATGATATCGGCAGATTCCCCCATCATCCGGCGGGCGGCGTCGCTGTCGATATTGAACAGCTTCTTGTCTGTCACCAGGCTCGACGGCCCGATACCCAGGGTCGCGCGCCCATAAGACAGGTGGTCGAGAAACGCGATGCGTTCCGCAACCTGATACGGATGATGGAACGGCAGGTTGACCACCGACGTCCCCAGCCCGATCCGGGACGTCTTGGCCGCTGCCATCGACAGCGCCATTTCCGGTGACGGCATGGTTTCCCATCCGCCGGAATGATGCTCGCCGATATGAAAGGAATCGTAGCCCAGGTTTTCGACATAGGGGATCAGATCGATATCCCGATGAAAGGCCAGCGTCGGGTTTTCCGACGGGTGATGCGTCGGCATCATGAAGAAAGAAAATTTCATCTTTATATCCCTGTTCCCGCCGAGGCGGTCATCCCTAGCCCCACGGACCCATGAATTGCTCGCCGGCAAAGCTGTCGGAGCAGGGCTCCAGCGTTTCCGGCCAGTTGTCATTATCTATCAGCGGTCGTTGGTCTGCCGGACTCGGTCGGCCGTCCCAGCCGATCTGCTCCATGTAGTAATATAGCTGGATCGCATGACCGTCAGGATCGATGGCGAACGCCGTGTAATCCATTCCCGGAAACAGTTCCGGCGGAAAATAGCGGATATCGGCGCCCTGCTCGGCCAACCATGCGATCGCTGCCTTCAGCTGTTGATAATCGTTCATGCGCACGCCGAATGAAAAATTCGACGACCAGTCCGTCAACCCAAGCTCTGCGCGCAGCCCCATGGGATACAACGCCAGCGCGTGATGGTCGTTTCCACATCGCAGGAAATGGCAGGCCTCACCGTTCCAGTCGATACTCTCCGTCACCACGAACCCCAGGCGGTCCATGTAGAACGCGAGCGTCTCTTCCATGTTGTCGGTAAAAAGCCGCACCGGGCCGATCCCGGTAATTTTGAACGGGCGCGGCAATAGCACACCACCGACATCGTACGAGGCTTCCGCCTGTTCGAGCGAATTGGTACCGACGGACATATCGATCCCCGCCTCCACGGCACGCCTGACTTCCTCGGCCTCGCGGATATACGGAATTTCCGGCGGCTTCATGAATTTCTGATCGTACATGTTCTGCGGCTTCGACAGCCCGTTCCAGCCGATCTGTTCAATGCCGTAAAACAGCTCGTTGACCCGCCCTTCCGGGTCAACCGGATAAACATGCCAGTTCGATCCGGGCAGGTCGCGCCCGGTACGGCCGTATTGCACACCCATTTCGCTGAACCAGTCGGTTGCGTGACGCACTTCCTCCAGGCTACCGACCTGCCAGGTGATCTGGTTCATCGTGGCACCGTCGGCCATCGTATCGTTGTAATCGATGGCCTTTCTTACCCGGTAAGGGAACAGCACAAAGGCATGATGGTCCGTGCCATAGCGCATGAAATACCCGTTGGTATCGCCCTTTCCTTCAAGGTCTTTAGGGTCGTTCGCACGGCCGGCAAAATCCAGAACATCCGTTATCTGGAACCCAAGAAGGTCGCGATAGAATTTGAGCGAAGCTGCCATATCGTTGGCATAAAACCCGAAATGGCCGAGCCGCCTGATCTTGAATGGCCGGTCGAGCATAACGCCGCCAACGTCAAAACTGTCCTGCAATTGCGTTGCCATTACACGTCTCCCCTTTTGGAACGATTGTTTACGATTAGCGTTGTTGGAACAAGCCCCGGGAGATCAGGACGTCCATTCATTCCTGTGCCGGCCGGAACACCAGCCAGAAACCCGACACCGCTATTGCCATTCCGCCGATACCAAGCCAGCCGAATGTCTCGCCGAACAGGAACCAGCCCATCACCGCCGTCGATGGTGTCATCAGGTAAAACATACTCGTCACCCGGGTCGTTTCACCCTGACGCAGAAGCCAGTACAGCAGCATCCAGGCAACACCCGACAGCAGCACCACCTGCCAGGCAATAGCGATAACCAGTTCGTCGGCCCACACGACCGCCCCTTGCTCAATCGTGAGAGAAACGATACCGCAGACGATGGCGGACAGGCCGAGCTGGATCGCATTGGTTGCGGCGATCTCTCCGTCCGCGCAAAAACGTTTCTGATAGATCGTCCCGACGGTGATGGAAATCAGACATAGGAACGCCGCCACGAAGGCCGCCGTTGGCGTCGCCTCGAACGCGGCTTTTTCCCAGACGACCAGAAGGACCCCCGCAAACCCGAGTGCCAGCCCATACCACTGGGCGCGCGACACTTTTTCGCCGAACCCCGCCGCAACGACCACCCCGGTCAGGATCGGCTGAAGTCCGGTAATAACGGCCAGAGCACCGGCGGAAAGCCCAAGATCAATCGCAGCGAACACCCCGCCCAGATAGCCCGCATGGATAAGCACCCCGGCAAAGCCGATATGACGGGCGTCGTGCAGACTTCGCGGCCAGGTGCCCCCGACGGCAAGGACAATAGGGACCATCAGCAAAGTAGACAGGCTGAAACGGATCGCGAGAAACGTGAAGGGCTCGATATAGGGATCGCCGAGCTTCGTGGCTATATGCCCCGAGCTCCAGAGAAAAACGAAAACGAGCGCTGCACCACCGACGATCAACCGTTTTCGATTGATCTCCAGCGCCATGATCAATCCACCAGGACGAGACTGATTTCCGGAACGTAGGTGATCAGCGCCAGCATGAAAAAGGCGAGTACGAGGAACGGCGCGGTACCGCGAAACACTTCACCCACCGATACCTTGCCGATAGCACTCAGCGTGAACAGGTTCAGGCCAATCGGCGGCGTCACGGCCGCAATCTCCATATTGATGATGATAATGATCGCAAAATGGATGGGATCGATATCCATCAGCGCGATCAGTGGCAGAAAAATCGGCAGCGTGATCAGAAGTGCGGAAATAACCTCGAGGAACATGCCGAGAAAAATCAGCAGAACGTTGGCCGCCAGCAGGAAGCCCAGCGCAGTAAGCTTCTGATCGGTAATCCAGCCGACAAGGGATTGCGGAATACCGCTATCCGTCATGGCATATCCGAACACTGCCGCACCCGCCAGGACGACCAGAATCGCCGCCGAGGTGATACACCCCCGGGCAATAACCGTCACAAAGCTCCGAAAGCCCTGACGGTGATATTCGGGTGCCGTTATCACCAGCGCATAAACGACGGCAACGGCGCTTGCCTCGGTTGGGGTAAAAATACCGCCATAAATGCTGCCGAGGATGATAACCGGCAGGATCAGAACATCGGTGGCTGCAACAAGAGCGTCGCGTCGCTCGGCGAAGCTTGCCCGGACGCGGCGCGTCTCCCGCCACGACCAGGTCCGGACGATTACATAGGCACAGAGCAGCGCACCGAACAGCAATCCCGGCACGATACCCGCCTTGAACAGCTTGCCGATGGATTCGTTCGACACCAAGCCATAGATGATCAGCGGGATGGAGGGCGGTATCAGAATACCCAGCCCGCCCGACATCGCGATCAGACCGAGGCTGAAGCGCTGCGGATAACCGCGCTTGATCAATTCGGGCAACACCACCACACCGATTGCTGCGGCCGTTGCGATGGAGGATCCGCACATCGCGGAGAAAATGATCGTCGAAATCACGGCAACCACGGCCAGCCCGCCGGGCAGATGCCCAATCAGGGAATCGACGGCTGAAACCAGCCGCTTGATTGCGCCGCCACGACTTAGAATCTCCGCCGCGATAATAAAGAAAGGAATCGCGAGGACGGGCGTTTTATCCAGCGCGCTGAACATAATACCGCCAGATACCGGCAGAACCCCGTTGGTGATATATATATAGGTCGCCCCGGACGCTGCCAGGGCAAGACCGATCGGCACGCCGATAATGGCGAGTATCGCCATAACGCCCACAAGTAGCAGCGACGCTGATGCGATATCCATCAGACCGACCCTGCCGCGCTGGCGTCTTCAGCGCGTCTTCCGTCAGGACGCCAGACATCAATAATTGACCGGACCAGCTGAATGGACAAAAGAACACCGCCTGCGCAAACGGCAGCGTGGAACGGCCAGACCGGCCAGCGCAAGGCCGTCGGCATGACTTCGTTGAACATCATCGTCTCGTCGGTGAGCGTATAGCCGGAAACCGCCAGGGCGACGGCAATCAACAGGGTCGCCGCATGCGCCAGGGTGCGAAGAATCTGTTTTCCGCGATCATTCAGCAGGTGCTCAATCAGCGTGAAACGAATATTCACACCATACCGCATACCGGCTGAGATACCGACAAAGGTGCCCCAGATCATACAGTAGCGAACGATGATCTCGACGGACGGGTCCGACCAGGCGAACCCGTACCGCGTCACGACCATCACAAACATGAAGACAGCGCCCGCAATGAAAAGAATAGCGGTTGCGGCGTCGCACAGGACGTCCCAGCCACGCAGCAGGGTTTGCACCCCACTGCGTGGCCCGGCATCGGTCACGAAGTTCTACTTCTTGATCTTGGCAAGAAGCGCTTTGATTTCCGGGTCGAGTCCGTCATAGAGCGGCTTAAGCGCCGTGATCCAGCGGGCGCGTTCCTCGTCCGAGAATTCGACCACTTCCATGCCGTTCGCCGCCACGTTTTTATAGGCGTCGTTAATGGAATTGGTGATTTCCTTCAGATTGTAGGCCTTGCCGGCCGCCAGCGCGTCCGTGATCATTTTCTGACCTTCAGCGCCCTGCTTTTTGTACCAGGCCGGATTTACAACGACGACATAACCGAACGGAAACAGGTTCACCTTGGTAACAGATTTAAGCACTTCGTAGAGCTTGATCTGATTGCCGTAGGGTGCCGTTGTCCAGGCGCCGTCCGCGACTCCCTGCTTGAGCGCGAGGAAGACCTCGGCGCCGGGAATAGCGGTCGGTGCCGCACCCAGTGCCTTGGTCGAACTCGCCAGCACTTCAGACGGGAATACACGGATTTTCTTGCCCTTGAAATCCGCCAGTGTCTTGATCGGCTGGTTCGACCAGAGCGCGACGAAACCGTCATACCAGAATCCGGCCCCCATCAGACGTTTAGCGCCCAGCTTGTCGAGCAGTTCCTTGCCGACAGGACCGTTCAGGACGGTTTCCATGGAATCGTAGCTGTCGAACAACATCGGCGTTTCGAGCAGCTTGAACGTCGGCTCGATAGTCGAAACATACCCGATCGTCGGCATTGCCATCTGCACCTGGCCGCGCGCGACGGCCGGCACTTCGTCCTTGCCGGCCATAAGCTGCCCGGACGGATACAGGGTGACCTTGTATTTGCCCGCAGACATCTTTTCGAGGGTTTCCTTGAACACCACCGCTGTCCGCGTTTTTATATGCGCGGCGGGGGTTTCGAGCGGAACCTTGATTTCAGTCTGTGCGTTTACACTGCCTGCACCTGCGCCAATGGCAAATGCCAGCGCCAGAGCCGAAGTGGTTGCTACTATGGTTCTCATCGCCATTCTCCAATTATTCGTTTGAATATGTTTCGGAGGACCCTACCGGGTCTTCTTGTTCTATCATTGCGACCATACGGTCACAGGATCACGGAACCAGTGCTTACACCACCGGGGTCCCGGCGTCACGCTGCCCGCGGCAGGTAAGGCTTGCCCATCATATGATCGCTGACTTTTTCCGCGATAACCAGAACGGCGGCATGGATATTGCCAGAGACAAGGTCAGGCATCGCCGACGCGTCTATAACGCGGAGGTTCTCTGCGCCCTTCACACGGCATTCGGTGTCCAGAACAGCTTCAGCATTCGTTCCCATCGGAAGCGTACAGGAAGGGTGATGGGCCGTAATCGCCATCCGGCGGATCCACTCGTCAAGCTCAGAGTCTGATTTCACGTTGGGACCCGGCGCCGTTTCAGTACCACGGAAATTGTCCATCGCCGGCTGGTGCATCATTTCACGTGCCAGCTTGACGCCCTTCCGCAGCGTTTCCAGGTCCTGCGGCACGGACAGGAAATTCTGTCGGATGCGCACCTTATCGAACGGATCGGCGGATCGCAGCAATACCTCGCCCCGGCTCTCGGGGTGGAGAAGAACCGGCCGCACACCGAAACCATCCGTATAGGGACGTTTAATACCGGGGAACCACATATGGGCGTTTCCGGGAGCACCCCTGAACAGGAACTGGATATCGGTCGCCGTCAGGTCGGAGCGCGTTTTGATGAAACCATGCAGACCACCGGGGAGGACCGTGGCAGGCCCCGTTCCGAAAAGGTGAGCGCGAATGATGGAGACCGCCATCCGGTCGAACCGCATGGTTTTACGGAACGGGCCCGCCTCGGGCCGGGACGCGGTCGGCTGTACGGCGAGGTGATCCTGAAGGTTTCCGCCGACATAAGGTGAATCGATAACCGGGTCGATGCCGACGCTGCGCAGGTGATCGCCGGGTCCAATGCCGGAAAGCATCAGAAGTTGCGGGGAATTGAATACACCGCCGGAAAGAATCACTTCTTTCGCCGCATGGACGACCTCGGTCTTGCCAAGCCGCGAATAGCCGACTCCCGTCGCACGGTTGCCCTCCATCTCGACGCGGGTCACGTAGGTGCTGTCCTGCAGCGTCACATTTCCGCGGCGCAGAGCAGGACGCAGGAATGCCGTCGCGGCGCTGTGGCGGCGTCCTTCATGAATAGTCGACTGGCTGCGGCCCAGCCCTTCCTGTTTCTCGCCATTGTAATCTTCGGTAAAGCCGAACCCCATGGCATTTCCCGCTTCGATCCAGGATTCCCACAACGGGTCATCAGACCTGGCGCTCTGGGTGTGCAGTGGTCCGTCGTTGCCGCGCCATTCATCGCCGCCCTTTTCCCAGCTCTCCATCCGGCGGAAATAAGGGAGTACATCTGCATAGGACCAGCCGGCGGCGCCCTTGTCGGCCCACCGGTCGTAATCACCCCGATGGCCGCGCACATAGGCCATAACGTTGATCGAAGACGATCCGCCGACGACCTTGCCCCGCATGGCCTCGATCTCGCGCCCGTTCAGTCCCTCTTCCGGCTCGGTATCATAGCCCCAGTCATGGGCGCGCTTTTCGTGCATTTTGCCGAGACCAAGCGGAATATGAATAAGCGGGTCCGTATCGGGACCGCCTGCCTCCAGGACAAGAATCCTGTTGCTGGGGTCTGCCCCCAGACGATAGGCAAGCAAACATCCGGCGCTTCCCGCACCCACAATCACGTAATCGTATTCTTTCGTCCCGGCCATACCGTCAGCTGCTCCCTGAAAATCGGCGACAATGCATCGCCAGCTGTTGAAGCAGGTATTCTAAGGGCCCGGGGCGCGATAGAATAGTACGCTATCTAAGTTTCATCTCCGCGGGGTTCGGCGACCTCCAAAAACAGAATTGAAGACATGACCGAGATATACATCGATGCAGATGCCTGCCCGGTAAAGGACGAGACGGTCCGGGTCGCGGAACGCCACAATCTGGCCGTCCACATGGTCAGTGACGGCGGCATCAGGCCGAACCCGCACCCGCTGGTCACTACGACAATCGTCACTCAGGGGTCGGATGCGGCGGATGACTGGATCGCCGAGCGCATTGCCGAAAAGGACATCTGCATCACAAACGATATTCCGCTGGCAGCGCGCTGCATCGAGGCCGGTGCCCGG
>Ga0209308_10001257_pt1 | contig 24042 bp, 24 predicted proteins | sample COGITO_mtgs_1204_3_FD_184806 | JGI IMG/M metagenome (GOLD analysis project Ga0209308, IMG submission 184806) | Pelagic marine microbial communities from North Sea - COGITO_mtgs_120405 (SPAdes) (version 2) | ecosystem: Environmental > Aquatic > Marine > Epipelagic ...
AAATTTATAAAAAAAATGTAGAGTATAAAAAAGCGGGAGTCATCTTAATGGGACTCGTTCCAAATAATAAAACACAACTCAACATCTTTGAAAAAGAAAACCCTAAACATCAAGTTCTTATGAAAACCTTAGATTTCATAACAAAAAAAGAAGGGACCGGCAAAATAAAGCTAGGTAGTCAAGATCTTAAAAGAGTTTGGAAAATGAAACAAACTAGACTGTCTTCAAGATATACTACGGAGTTAAAAGAAATAATAGCATTAAAATAAAAAGTTGAAAGAGAAAAAGATAATTAATTTTTTTACTCCCAAAAAAGAAAATGGGATGGGACAATGGCTTGCTGAAGAAGGAATATCAGCGGGGTTTCCATCACCAGCAGATGATTTCAAAGAAACTAGAATTAGTCTGGATAGAGAACTAGTAAAAAATAAAGAAGCAACCTTTTACGCACGAGTAAGTGGGGATTCAATGGTTGGAGCAGGGCTTGACGATGGAGATTTACTAGTGATCGACAGATCAAAGAATCCCGAAAACGGAAAAATAGCAGTTTGCTTGGTGGATGGAGAATTTACTGTTAAAAGAATAAAGAAGGAAAAGAATAAACTTTATTTAATGCCCGAAAATAAAAAATACAAACCTATTGAGTTAAAAGAAGAAAATGAATTAATTATATGGGGAGTTGTAGAGTATGTAATTAAAAAAGTTTAATTATACATTTTTTTATAATAATCTTGATAATCACCTGACGTTACGCGATCAACCCACTTTTTGTTATCTAAATACCACTTAACAGTCTTTTCAATACCTTCCTCAAATTGTAAAGAAGGCTCCCATCCCAGTTCATTTTTTAATTTTGTTGAGTCAATCGCATAACGAAGATCGTGACCGGCCCTATCTTTAACATAAGTAATTAATTTATCAGAAGTCCCTTCTTTCCTTCCTAACAATCGATCTACGGTCTTAATGATTACTTTAATAAGATCTATATTTTTCCATTCATTGAATCCGCCAATATTATAGGTTTCTCCTAATTTACTTTTATGGAAAATAACGTCAATGGCCCTTGCGTGATCGTTTACAAATAACCAATCTCTAACATTTTCTCCTTTTCCATAGACTGGTAACGGATTGCTATTTACAATGTTGTTTATGAATAAAGGAATGAGTTTTTCTGGAAACTGAAATGAACCGTAATTATTAGAACAATTAGAAATCACAACAGGCAATCCATAGGTGTCATGAAAAGCTCTTACAAAATGATCTGAAGACGCTTTAGAAGCTGAGTAAGGAGAATGAGGATCATAATTAGTTTTCTCAGTAAAAAACCCCTCTTGACCTAATGAACCATATACCTCATCAGTAGAGACGTGATAAAATAATTTATCTGAGTAATTGTTATTCCAATAATTCTTTGCCGCTTGTAATAAACTTAAAGTACCCATAACGTTGGTTTGTGCAAAAGAAAAAGGATCTTCAATAGAACGATCTACATGTGATTCTGCCGCTAAGTGAATTATAGAATCAATCTTATAATCAACAAAAACTTGTTTTACTTTTTTAAAATCACAAATATCACACTTTACAAATGTGTAGTTTTCTTTGTCTTGGATGTCTTTTAAATTATCTAAATTACCCGCATATGTTAATACATCCATATTTATAATATGATATTCTGGGTATTTATTTACCAATAATCTCACTAGGTGAGAACCTATAAAACCAGCGCCTCCGGTTACTAATATGCTTTTCATAAACTAATTTATTATTTTTTCTATACAATCTTTTAAAGAATCTCTCCAGTAAGGAATTTCAATTTTAAAATCTGTTTTTATTTTAGACTTATTCAAAACTGAATATTGAGGTCTTTTTGCCAAGGTAGGATAGTCTTTGGTCTGTATCGGTTTCACTTTACAGTTCTCTCCTCCTATTTTAATAATCGAAATAGCAAAGTCATACCAAGAAGCAACACCTTCGTTGGAGTAATGATATAGGTTTCCGTTTTTACTGATATTTATTGAACTGCCCCCACATAGAATCTCTAAACAGGTTTTAGCCAAATCCCTGGCATAAGTAGGTGTTCCTACTTGATCAAAAATTACACTCAACTCATCATTTTGATTTGCTAGGCTAAGCATTGTTTTTACAAAATTATTGCCATACGCCGAATACAACCAAGAAGTTCTAATCACAATTCCATCAATATTAGAATTGATCACTGCCAATTCTCCATTTCTTTTAGTGTTTCCATACACACCAATCGGAATTACAGAATCTGATTCGCTATAGGGCATAAAATGCTCTCCATTAAACACATAATCAGTTGAGATGTGAATTAATTTTCCATTTACGCTGTTTAGAGCATTAACAAGATTTAAAACTCCCTTTGAATTCACATCTTGTGCAGTTTCAGCATTCTGCTCTGCTTTATCTACTGCTGTATAGGCCGCACAATTAATAACTGCATTGATATTGTTTTCTCTGACGAATGATTGTAGTAGATTAAAATTACAAATATCCAACCCAGGAAGATCTTTATAAACAAGATCTAACTTTTTATAGTTAGCTGCTAATTCTCTAATTTCTGACCCTAGTTGCCCGTTTGATCCGGTAATTAATACTCTCATATTTTATATTGTAAAAGGAGATTCAAGTTTTGAAAAAAAAGGGAGTTCTGCATCTTTTTCAGAGATTATAACCTCACTATCTTCCATGCCCCATTGGATGTTTAATTCTTTATCGTTCCAGCGAATACCTGCATCATGATCTGGCGCATAAATATTATCTACTTTGTAGGCAAAAGTAGCACTGTCACTCAAAACCAAAAAACCATGTACAAATCCTCTTGGCACAAATAATTGACGTTTATTTTCTCCTGATAACAGTACTGATATATGCTTTCCATAAGTTTTTGAATTTTTCCTAATATCTACCGCAACATCAAGAACTTCTCCTTCAATACATCTCACTAGTTTGGCTTGCTGAAAAGGCGGTTTTTGAAAATGAAGACCTCGCAATACTCCCTTTGATGATTTCGACTCGTTATCTTGCACAAAAGAGGTTTTACCAATAATTTCTTCAAACTTATTTTGATTGTAGGATTCTAAAAAATACCCTCTAGCATCTCCAAATACTGTGGGCTCAATAATAATTAAATCAGATATTTTTGTTTCTATAAACTTCATTGTTTTTTAACCAAATTTAAAAGATACTGACCATAACCATTTTTCTTCATAGGCTTCGCCAACTTCTTTACTTGTTCTTCATTAATGTATCCCATTCTGTACGCTATTTCTTCTAAGCAAGCTACTTTTAGTCCTTTACGTTTTTCAATCGATTCTATAAATTGACCCGCTTCCAATAAAGAATCATGTGTACCTGTATCTAACCATGCAAAACCTCGACCTAGTAATTCAACTTTCAAATTGTTTTGTTTAAGATATACCTGATTGACAGATGTAATTTCTAATTCCCCTCTATTTGAAGGTTTTACATTTTTAGCAATTTGAATCACTTCATTTGTATAAAAATATAATCCCACAACTGCATATTTAGATTTTGGATTTTCAGGTTTTTCTTCAATAGAAATTACATTTCCTTTATTATCAAATTCGGCAACACCAAATCGCTCAGGGTCCTTAACATAATATCCAAATACAGTAGATTTACCTTTTAAAATATTTTTTTTAGCATTATTTAACATTCCTGAAAAACCAGAACCATAAAAAATATTATCCCCAAGTACTAAACAAACATTATCACTTCCGATAAAATCCTCACCTATAATAAAAGCTTGTGCTAAACCATCTGGGAATGGCTGCTCTTTATAAAATAATTTTAATCCAAATTCAGAACCATCACCCAGTAATTGTTTATAATTCGGTAAATCTTTTGGTGTTGAAATAATTAAAATCTCTTGAACCCCTGCTAACATTAATACTGACAAAGGGTAATAAATCATGGGCTTGTCATACACCGGCAATAATTGTTTGGACATTCCTTTTGTGATTGGATATAAACGTGTCCCGCTTCCTCCTGCTAATATTATTCCTTTCATCTTTTATTTTTTAAAAAATTTGTTTTAAAGAACTTTAACCAAAATACATCTAAAATAAATTTAGGCGTTGAGACGAAATTTCTATAAAAAAGTCGCTTAGGTTCCTTTAAAAATCTTGGCAACCATTCTAAACCAATAGAGATCCAAAAACGTGAAGATCGTTTGATATTACCTGCATAGAAATCGAATACAGCTCCTATAGAGCAAATATTATTGACATTAAGCATATTTTGATATTGATAAACCCATTTCTCTTGTTTTGGTGCAGTCATTCCAACGAACAAAACATCAGGTTTAAATGAATTTATATGATTACACATTTTTGTTGATTCTATTTCTGAAAAAAATGGCTTGAAGGGCGGTGAGTAAGAATCAAATCTAATATTAGGATAATCAACTTTTAATTTTTTTTTAATTTTCTCTAAAGTATCTTGTGATGAACCAAGAAAAAAAACAGATCCTTTGTTTTTATTTAATTTCTTTACTAAAAAAAGAAATAAATCATAACCTGCAATTTTTTTTACAGAATGATTATTTAAAAATTTATCAGCCCAAACTATACCAATACCATCAGGAAGTAATATTGAAGAATTTAATAAAGCCTCCTTAAACTGTGAATCTTTTTTTGCTAGGCAATAGCTATGAGGGTTTAGAGTATTTATTATTTTATTATTGAGGTTTATATTTTCAAGGGATCCTCTAAAAATTTCAAACCCCAATTTATTTAATTCTTTCATCTACATTTAATTGTATTAATTTTCGAACAAACTCTAAATCATATCTCCACCATGCGTGTATTGCTAAAGGTAAATTATTATTAGTTTTTTTATAGAGGTACTTTGGATTAGCATCAAAAGCAAAATACATTGCTTCATTGGCGGGGCAAGATTTAAAAGTTTTAATTTCAATTGGAACTATAACTGACCAAAAAACATCTTCATTAATTATAGGTTTTAATTTATTCAAATTATAATTAAACAATAAACCATCTCTGAAAAATCTAAATAATTTCAAAATAGGTTTTTCTTCGATTCTCATAATAGTGCTAATTGAAAAATATCGAAATTTAATACTATTCAGTACGTCTATACATTTTTGAATGTTTCTAAGGCAAAAACCTCCATTATTACCTATTTTTTGAAAAACTACTGATGGCTTTGAATAACCTTTAAAAATTGGCGCACCAATATTATCATATCCCTTATTTAACCATAAACTTAATTCATCTTTAAACACGTAAACATCTAATTGACAAATTAACATATAAGCATATGACTCAAATCTTTTATAAAATTCTTTAGACATTAATAACCTATTGTAACCTTTTACGCTTTTAAAATACTTATTTTCAAATAACTCAAAATCAATGTTCGCTTGACCATTACACAATTCTTTAATATATTTATAATTGGATTCAGGACTAAATATTCTTATATCTCTATTGCAAAAAACTTTAACCATTCTTTTAAAAGATATGAGATCATATTTAGAAGTTATTCTTTTATATATAGGTATTACAATTACGATATTTTTAGAATCGCCCATTTTAAAAAAAACTTTTAATTTTACGAATTATCTTACTAAAAATAGAATATTTTTTTTTAAAATATTTTTTTAATCTTTTAATTGCTAATTCATTAGAATATTGTACTGCTTGAGTAACATCTAAATCTAAATCGTTATTAACTTCTCCAATAAAATCGCCTTTTTTACAGTTTTCACCATCCCCGCCAAAACCTATATTAAGTACTAAGGATGATTTTGGATGTAAAACTTTACCTTTTTTTATTTTAATAACTGCATGCCATTTCACTGCCCACGTTTCTAGTTTACCTTTATTATTGGCTTTTAATTGCTTTTCAAATTCTTTAGATTGCATTGAATTAAAATCTCTCCAATTAATATTATTTTTTTTAAGTTTTTTTAAAATAGATAAAGTATCATTTTCATAACTATTCCAGCGATCGCTCCACGTAGCCCATCCCCAACAAGTATTAGCTTGATAAAAAAATGTGTCAGGTAAATTATCTGATTCTATTGGAAACATAAATGCTGAAATCTGAAATACATTCTTATTTTTTTGATAAAAGTCTAAAGAGGAATTCATAAATTTTAAAAACCCTTTTGAAGTAACAATATCATCTTCTAATACTATAACTTTATCATATTTGTTAATAATTTGTGTAACACCATCAACAATAGATTTAGCTAGACCATTATTAATTTTTGATTCAAAAATTGTAATACTTTTAAAACCATTTACTGATTTTAAAAATTCCCTGACTGCTTTAACTTTACCTTTGACAGATTCATTTTTAGGACCATCAGAAAAAATAAATAGTTCAGAATCCTTCGATAAAAGATTGTTTTTGAGAGCATTGACTGTTTCTTTTGTTTCGTAAAGCCTATTATAAGTAAATAAACAAATTGGGGCATAATTAGAGTTCATTGAGATAATTTTTAGACAGTTTACTGGTCTTTTTAATATTAAAACTTAAAAATAAAAAAACCCAAAAGATATAATCAAAATAACTAAAAAGTAATCCTACATCTGTTGAAGCTCTAAGTATAAGAGCCATAAACAAAAAAAATAGTGATTTATTAATTTTAATAAATTGATAAAGTTTTTTAAGGGAATAATATCCAAAAATCAATGAACCTATGCCTACAGCAGAATGAAAATTAATAAAAGATGAATGTACATGTCCATATTTAGCCATTTGGTTGGGCAAGTCTTGGATTACATCAACACCAAATAAAACCTTAAAAAAATCTAAATTATTTAAATAACTTGAAACTATTGTTGATCTACCTCCGTCAGACAAAAAGCTTTCTAAATCAGAAAACTTTTTTAAACTACTAAATTCTTCAAATAGATACGTACTTATTAAAAATGCAATTATACTAAAAAAAAAAGTAACATAATATATAAGTTTAAACCCTTTATTATAATAAATAATCACTGAACTAAGTATTAAAAGAGATGAGACTATTCCAGATCTACCAAATGAATAAAAACATAAAGCTACTGTTATAAGTGATGGTATATAACTTGGATTTAAACGATTCTTGAAAGAAATTAAATAATAGGGTATAACTGTAATAATCAAGTAAAAAGAAATATAATTTCTTGAATTTACAAAAACTCTTTCAGGGTTTAAATTAAGTGTGAGTCGATATAGTATGTATATTATTAAAAAATAAAAAGGAATTAAAAGAAACTTTGGATTTAATTTAAAATAACTCAGTCTTATTCCAACAACAGAACAAATAATTAAATTAAAAAAAGCGCCAAATAAAAAATAATTTCTAATAAAAATTGAATTTAAAAAAACAAATCCAAAAAGAATTAAAACTAAACTAGTGGGTTGATTTATTTTTTTTAATGATAAAATAAAATTAGGAAACAATAAAAAGTCAAAAAATATCAAGCTTCCTAAAACCATCAAAATTAAATTCGTTTTTAATATTTCACCGAACATTTGTTGTTGATAAATTAAACCAACTATTATATAAATTGTAATTAACGAAAAAGTTAAGAGGTGACGAAAGTGATTTTTTGAAATACTCATGTTCAAATCTAATTTTTTACTTCATTATTATTTTTAAAATCAAGAATTACATTTAATGGTGTATCAATATTTTCCTCAAAAGAGTATGACTCCAAAACATTTCCTTCGGCCCACTCATTCCATGCCTTTATTAAAATTATTTCATGACTTTTATTATTTAGTCTTTTAATGAATGAAAGTTGTTTTCTAATTAAATCTGAAATTAAGCCATCAATCAAAAACCCTTTTCTTTTATACCTTGGAGTATTGTCCCAACCAGATAATAAACAAGGAATATAATTAGTTTTATTCTTAAAAAAATGGATTAGAGTTTTTTCAAATGCCTTTAAGTAATCTGACTGCTTGATTATAATTGGACCTTTTATTATGTTATTTCTTTGAAGAAATTTTGAGATTTTAAAGGGAAAATTTTTAACGGTTATATCTCCAGGGGGGAAGCCAACTTGTGAATGATTTAATTTTTCTAGCCCTGTAATATCTTTATCTGCAGGAAAAAACCAATAAAACCCTTTTTTATATTTTTTTTGTGACAACTTCTCTAACAATAATATATAATCCTTGGCTTTTTTTAATTGTGGATTTAATACTTGGAAAACAGGCAAATCATTTATTTTAATATATCTTTTATCTTCGATGAATTGTGTAATATATTCAAAATGCTTAACAGCTGAATTTTTAGAATAAGTTTGTTCAAATATCGTAGTTTTATCATCTCCAATCCATGATTTTGTCCAATTCGTATTAGCCCAAGCAAAAAAGAAATTTTGCTTTATATCTTTGTTTGAAAGATGAGCTTCTTGAACTTTTTCTAATGCTTTAGTATTTTCATCAAACCAATAATGCCAATATCCAAATCCATCAATACCGTTTTTAATAGACTTTTCACTATGCGAAATAATTGTTTTTATATCACTTAAATCATAAAAATTATTATCTGCAGGTAAAATTGGCTGTTTATGATTCTTAAACAATGGCTTTGCACTTTTAGTATTTACCCAATCAGTAAATCCTTTCCCCCAATACTCATCATTTTCAGGAGTTGAGTAAAATTGTGGTAAAAAGTAGCTGTATATTTTCATTATTTTTCTTAAGATTAATTAATAATTCTTATATATATAAACATCTTTAATAAATATGATATTGTAAAACAAATGGTTATATAAAATAAGGTGATTGAATGGAATTAAGTAAAAAAGGTAGATAAAAAATTTCGCGGCAAATTATTTAGCTTTTATTACAGATACTATAACCTTAGTTGAATTATTCTTGCCAAAAACGACTATATCGTTATTGAATAATTTGTAAAAATTTATTAATAAGAACCCAAGGTATGGAAACTTAATCCAAAACCTAATAAAATTTTTAATTTTTGATGGTTTTGGATTAAGTTTATTATTTTGTTTATCGTAAGTTCTAAAATTATTAGAATTAATATCAAATTCGGGATTTTTCCAATAAAAATTATTAATGTTTATGAATTCTAAAATTTCACCACCTGATCGATTAACTAGAGTATTAATAGATTTTTTATTAAACCAACTTATATGAACAGGCGGCAAGCTACTTTTCCAGATTACATTTTCAGAGTAATTTGATCGATTTGGTGTGGTTAAAATTAGTATTCCATTTGGGTTCAAGTATTTATAACAATGTTTTAAAAATTCTAAAGGATCATCAACATGCTCTATAACTTCAGAACAAATTATTCCATCATACAATTCGCTTGCATTTTCTTTTTCCTCAAAAACGTCAACACATTTAAAAAAATCTCCAAATTTATTATTTGCTTTATCAACAGATTCTTTAGAAATATCAAACCCAATAGCGTTGTATCCAGATTCCCTAAGAGCATAAGTGGTATAACCTAAGCCTGAACCTATTTCTAAAATTGAGGACTTTTTAGTTAAGTATTTTTTTATGGATTTTTTTATTCCATAATAAGTATCTTCAATATTTGACAAATATTCTAAAGGACATTTCTGATCTTTAATATTATTATAATATTCAAAATATCTTCCATAACCGTATAATTTAGGATTAGAATAAATCTTATCATAAATATTATCATCTAAAATAGAATAACTATTGTTAATTTGGCTACATCCACAAAGACAGCTTGAAATTAAAAATGTGGTTTCCCCAAAATATGAAGGAACTTTATTAATTTTTTTCGGGAGAGATTTCCCACATGATCTACACTTCATAATTTAAAAATTGTATTAATAAGAGAGTTTAAATAATAAAAAACTAGTTGAGAGCAACAATATATTTTCATTGTTTGAATTTTAGTTCAATTAAAATTGCTTTTAAATTTTTTTGAAAGTTCTTTGATAATATATAATATAATACCATACTTATCATTATAAAAAAAGTTGCAATTGTAAGAGTTATTAAGAAATTTGATGTAGACTTTTCCTGAGGAAGCCATTCAAAACTAAATTTAATTAATAAAATTAATACCAAAGAAGATATAATTAGGTTAACAAAAATTTCCTGAAATAAAAATCTGAATGAAACTATTTTATCCTTATTTAGGATAATCAAAAAGTATATAACAGAGACAATAATCGATAAAAGTTTTAAAATAGGAAAAACTATTATTCCAAAATTCGAATAAGAAAGATAAATACCTATCCAATATATAAATGGCATAAGAACAGAAACAGTATACAATTCCTTAACTCTTTCTTTAGTAGTTAAGTAAATATTAGCCAAGTAAGAAACAAATGAAAGAGCAAACAATAACGAAAAAACCTTAGCAATTAAAATACTCTCTTCATATATATTGCCAACCCATGAAAGAATTAGCGGCTCAGAAATTAAAGAGAAAGCAATTGATGGTATAAATGTAAAAGGCGCTGTAACTATCAATATTTTTACTAAAAATTGTTTAAGACCATTGTCATCTTTGCTAGCAACATAGTAATTTGCACGAACTAAAAAAGGCCCAAAAATTATTCCAAATATTGATCTAAATAGAGAAGCAAACATCAATCCTATAGAAAAATAAGCAACTTCTTTAGCTCCTATAAACTTACCTACGACTATTTGATCTAGTTCATAAAAGATCACCCAAGAAATCATGTTTATAAAACTCGGATACGCTAATTTTTTTGTGAGATTATAAAATTTTTTTGAGAATTTAAAAGATTTTAATAATTTAAATAAATCATAACTAAATCTTTTTTTTAAGATTATTAACATAATGATTGTCCCAATAATACCTGATAGATTTAAAAAAACAAAATATTCTACAATTAAATAATTATCATTAGCAAAAAAATAAAATGTTGAAATTACAACTATCAAACTGGTTGCTATATTAACACACTTGCTAATATAACCTTGTAATCTAATTTCAAAAATTGATGAAATCACTCTTTTTAATACTATAAACGGAGATGATAAAGATAATATCAATAATAAATTTGAAGCAATTAAAATTGAGTCATCTGCTTTTAGATTTGCAATTAATATCACTGGATTTACACTTAAATAAAAAAAAACAATAGATAATAACATCGACATTGATAAAGTTACCATTCCTCCAAAACCAATAAAATTCATTTCTTCATCCCTATTGCCCTGTGAATAGCTCTCACTTGCGTATTTAATAGAAGAAGTTAAAAACCCTAGATCAACATAACTCAAAAAAACGACTACAGAAATACACAAAGCGTAAACTCCATATAATTCAGGGTTTTCGGAAAGAACTGGCACAACTATAAATAAACTCACGAATCTTAAAATTAAAGAAACACCTTGAACGATGTAATTCTTTAAATAATCCTTAGAAAATGTTTTTTTTGAGATAAGCATTACTTAAGTTTTGATTTTAGAAAATAAATCCATTTAAATTTAATTATCCATGATAAAAGAGCTAAATACAAAACAATAAACATCTTCTTTCTGGAGATTCCATCATAAAGCCCTAAAGCACTTTCAGCTTCGAAAATTATTTTTTTATTATATTTAGAAACTTTAAAATCTTCACTAATCGATAACTTATTTTTTAAATATTTAAATTGTTTATGGTCTGGTTCCTTGATAATACCTTTTGGGAGGTTTTTATTGGAGATATTAATTGAACTTTGCTTATTTCCATAAATAAAAAATGGAATTCTCATCTCTATAGACAATAAAGTAATTGTCCCGACACTATTTGAGCTAATAAATTTAGCCTTCTTAATTATATCATACAATCGTTCTACAAATCTATAATCACTTGTATTTCCAGCACTTAATACTTCAAATCCATTTTCCATATACTGTTTAAATGTATCATTATTTACATCATGCATATGTAAACACAACTTTATTGGATGGAATTCTATTGGCAACATTTTTAAATCATCACAATATTTTTTAATATTAAAATTCGAATGCTCACTTAGTAAAGAGTGCTCAGGAAAACAAATAGTTCCGCTAGCATTTTCATCTTGTTTTATCAAATTATATCTTCTATAGAAAACTGAAGGAGAATATAATGTGTATGCTTTTTTACCAGTGATCTCTTTATATTTTATTACTTTTTCTTTTCTATGAGCAAGAAAAAATTCAGCATTTGTTTCTTTTTCGTGTAAATAAGGAATATCTGAAAATGTGGGCCCACTATGATCACTATATACAGCAAGTGGTAAAAAACTTGGGTAATAACCATATTTCCTAATATATTTACCGAAACTATATAACTCAGAGGGCCAATAAAGCCAAACTGCTCTACCTTTAAAAACATTTTTAGATTCACACAAAGATTTTAATTCTTCTTCACTCATTTTATAAGTAATTTAAGTAGTAGCTAATTTTTGATAATGTTTTATGCACATAAATTAGTTAAAAGAAACTTTCTATTTCTGTAGTCTGATACTAATATTACTTGCATTTTTGTTTTATATTAATTCAAGTGAATTTAATACCTTAAAGTACATCGTTATTAATGACAAATTTTCCAATATTTCATTCGTTAAATAAGTTATTTAAAATGATTAAGTGTTAAAGAAGTCCCTTTTTCAAAATCGCCTATAAATTCCTTTCCTAATATTTCAGAAAGATGCTTTGGATGTAACCCAAACCCCGGACGAATACTTCTAACATTTTCTTTAGTAATTTCCTCACCAACCTTAACATCATTAACAATATATAGAGATCTAGAACAGTCTTTCCCTTTTGTTTGTTTTTCTGTTAGACTATAATCAACCTTTCCAATTGCACTTTCAGCTTCTCTAACTGCTTTTACCATTCGAGTAAAATCTATCTCATCCATAGAAAAAGATGCGTCAGCACCTCCAATTGATTTGTCTAAAATAAAATGTTTTTCTATAATTTTTGCGCCAAAACAAGTTGCAACTATTGGAACTGTAGATCCTATAGTATGATCTGACAAACCGCTAATTACATCATATCTTTTTGCTAAATCCTCTATCATACACATATTTGCTTCTACAATTGGTGCTGGATAGCTTGAAGTGCATTTAAGTAGGGCTATATCATTGTTGTCCATTCTTCTACATGCATCTAAAGCCAACTCAATGTCTTCAGTAGTTGCAATACCCGTTGATAAAATAATTGGTTTTCCCTTTGAAGCGACATATTCTATTAGTGGAATATCAGTAATTTCAAACGAAGCTATTTTATATGCTGGAGTATTCAAAGATTCCAGAAAATCTACTGCGGTTTTATCAAAAGGAGAAGAAAAACAAATCAGCCCTTCTTCAGCAGCTACATGAAATAATTGTTTATGCCAATCCCATGGCGTATAAGCTTCTTTATAAAGATCATAAAGAGTCTTACCTTCCCACAAAGTTCCATTATGAATTTTTTTAAAGTCTTCATTGTTAGAATCAATTGTAATTGTATCAGCTGTATATGTTTGTAGCTTAATACAATCTGCACCAGCTCTTTTAGCTGCTTTTATTGTTTCAATAGCGGTCTGAAGGCTTCCATTATGGTTTGCTGAAAGTTCAGCAATAATAAAAACTTTATTATTATTAAAATTAAAATTTCCTATTTTCATTTTGAATTGTTTGTTTTTTTTATAGTTTCAATTAGTTTTTTATCAATTTCATCTAGAGTATTAACTAAATATTCAGCCTCAAATTCAGCCTCTAATCTTAAATCTTTATAAAATCCAGAAAGAACTCGAATTGTTTTGAATCCTTCTTTCTTTAAATTAACAAAATCTTTCATAGGATTATCCCCAATATATACTAATTGATGGGGGCGTGCATTTTCCCACTCTAAGATTTTGTTAAATACATATGTAGATGGTTTCGCATTAGATATTCCAAAATTATGAGTTGGTATTGTTTTTATAAAATATTTATTCAAGCTTAAGGCATCTATTTTTTTTGTTTGAACCATTTTATTTCCGTCAGTAACAAGGTATTTTCTAAAATCAATAAATCTTTCCAAGCAAACAATTGCTTCGTTAAATAATTTAATTTTCGGAGTATTATTTCTATATACAGATAAACATTTTTTAACTTCAGTCTTAGAATAAATATCATAATTACTTAATACAATATTAAAAACATTTCCTCTTCCTTTTTTTTCTAAAACATCATTTAGATCTGCATATATAATATCCTTATTAATATTATATTTCTCAGAAAGATATACTGCCACTTTAAATAATGAACTTCTTACATAAGTAATCTCATCATAAAGTGTGTCGTCTAAATCAAATACTATTATCATATATAGAAGTCTTTCGAGTGTCTTATTTGAGTGATTTCGCTTTTTAATTGAATGAATGGATAATCTTTTAAAGAGACTCCTTGAGATTCTAAATATATCCAATAAAATGAATCTAAACCAGCCTGCAATGAAATAGTAGAAGCTCCCCCGAAACGAGCATTACATTCAATAACATGTATGTCTTTATTTTTATCAATAAAAGCTTGAAGAATTATATGTCCATAAAGATTAAGTGACGCAATAATATTTTTTAAAACATTTTCTAAATTTTGATTTAAAAATGTAGAAGTTATTTGAGATTCACCATCGACAACCAAAACTCGTTTCCGCATTATTATCCCTTTTATTTCATTCTCTGAGGTTACATAGGCATCAACACTGATTTCATCCCCTTCAATAAATTCTTGAAATATTGGATTTTTCAATTTTGTTGCATGTCTTAGAGCTTCTACTTTGTTTAAATTAACACCTATTGATTTAGCACCTGCTCCAAATTGTTCCTTTATAACAAGTCGTTCAGATAAAATATTACCAATATTATTAGATGCAGGTATAGCTTTTATATTTTCAAGATTTGCAAATTTAAGTTTATCTATACAGTTTACTATACTGTCAATTTCAGAAATCATCAAATGAATCCCACTATCTTTAAATTTCTTCTTTAAACTTGAAAAATATTCAAGTTCACCGTCTCTAGTTGGTATAATTAATCCAATATTATTTTCTTTACAATATTTTAACAAGTCATCAGGAGTAAGAATATTTAGTTTTGGCATTTTCCAAAATGAGTCAACAAAATATTTACCTAAGCAATTCTCATCAACATCACCTCCGTGTATCTTAATACTTGTAGAAATCTTTTTAACTCCACTTTCAACAGCCTTTATTAGTGGTATTTTCTTTGAAATGCTTGTAATCAATACATTTTTAAGTATGGATTCATTATTCTCTCTATATTTTTCAAATTCAATTATTTCAGGAATTGTATCTTCAAGATATCTTTCAGGCAACCAATTAACAAGGGATTGAAGTTTTGAAACATCCGCTTCTGAGGATTCGAACTTTATATCACTATTCACGTATTCTAATTGCATATCAGGAAAATGCTTCTGTAAAACCTTTACAACATCTCCTACTTTACGAGATCGACCTGTACCCAAATTAACAATTCCTGTTTCTTTAATATCTGATAATTGGATTAAACCTTCTGCAGAATCACCAGCATACATATAATCAAACCAACCCTCCGGGCTATATACTGATATTTTTTTATTTGCCAATAAATCCCTGATCCAACGAGAAATAACATCTCTCGAATTCTTACCATAACCCCTGTATATACGAGCGCAAATTGAGGTGAATTTATCAGATTTAAAATGTGATAGAAATTCTAATTCCATTTCATGAGCTAACTTAGATAGTCCTGTTAAATTTCGAGGATTAATATGATCAGTTTCTTTAAGTTTTACTGGTTTTTCTTTTGGTTCATTAAAATTGTAAAGTTCTTTATCGTAAATAAGATAACTTGAAGCGTAGACAACTCTCTTAAAACTAGGAACATTTCTCATAAGTGTCATTAAATGATTACTTAACTTTATGTTATGTAAGAAATTTTCTTCCCAGTGTTCATATGTTTCATCAGATCGTTCAAATGTTGCAGCTAAGTGAAAAAATATTTCTGGGTTAAAACTATCTAGTTCTTGTTGTGTAATATAATTAAGATCTCCTCTTCTATAAATTATATTCTTTGGAAAACCATCCGGTATTTCAACAAGATCACCGACCATTACAACAGCGCCTCTATTTACAAGTTTATTAACTATTTCACGCCCTATAACACCCGCACCTCCACTAACAAATATTCTTTTATTTTTCATTATATTCTTCTTTTAAAATTGAATGGTAAATTGAATCATAATATTTATTATTTTCAAGAATATGCTGTCTCAATCTACCTTCTTTTATTAATCCTGTTCTTTCTAATATTGAAATGTGAAATGTGCGAAATGCATATGTTTCTGTGAATAACCTATTAAATTTCATTTCATCGAAACAAATTTTCTTCATAAATTCAATAAATATTTGAAAATCTTTTCTGTATTGTGTGTTTCTATCTAATCGTTTATTGTTTAATAAAAATGATATTTCTGCTCTTTTGTCAGACCATGAAATATGCACAAGACCTCCATAACCAATTAATTCTGAATCATATAAAAAACTAAACAATAATTGTTCGGGATTCTCAGATTTAAAAAGAGGCTTAATTATGCTATTAAAATAATTAATTTGATCTTTAAAAGATATTTCTTTGTTTTGTCGAAGAACATCCATCTGGTTATTTCTCCATATCCTAATTGATTCCATATCCTGAATACGAATAGGAACAATTTCATATTTGCCATTTGTGAAGACATTATTTTTAAGTGCTTGATAACTCATTCTTTAGTAAAAAACCCAATTAATTGTCTTCCTTGTCCTATTTTTGCCATTGACTCGTAAAAGTTAGTTATATCATCCAGTTTTATCGATTGGTTGTCATGAAGGAAGTTCTCAATAAACATTCTAGATTCATGTGCTGATTTTCCAACATTTTTATTTTTATTGTAATTAGAGTTTGGGTTTGCTAAATACCATTCTACTGGAAAATCGGATATTATTTTTTGAGTTTTCCAGCCATTACTCTCCATTAAATTTTGTAAGCTTTGATATGAGAAATAGGAGATGTGATCAGGGTAAGCCTCCCAGTATTTACTAATTATCTTTTCTTCTTCTAGTAGTTTTAACTGAAATTCTGAAAAATCATTGGGAACTTCGATAACCAAAACACCTTCATCACTAATCAATTTTAAACATTGTTGAATTAAATCCTCTGGATCAATTACATGCTCAAGTAAATTACCCATCCACAATACATCAAACTTCTTCTTGTCTAAAACTAACTTTTGAATTTTTTTAAAAATATTTCCTTGTAAAAGGTATGGTTTTAAATGAGGATTATTTCTATTTAAGCCAAAATCACTAAAATCCAACCCTAATACACTCAAACCTTTTTTATGATAATAATCAAGAGCAAAACCTTCCCCACAACCTATATCTAATAGTGTACTCTTATTATTTGATTCAAGTATTTTATCAACTACAAAGTCCTTTTGTGCAATTTTATTTTTAAAATAGTTTAATTCATTTAATTCATAGTAATGATTGTAACTTCCATTCTCATCTTGATAATATTTACCTTCATAATAATCTATAAGTTCTTTATCAGTAGGTTTCGGAGATACCTCATAATATCCATAAGTTTTATTAAGGATGAATTTGTTTTTTTTGGGTTTCATTTTATTTAATATTAAAGGAGGAATTATAAACTGCAAAATCGATTTTCAATAGGTATTAATTTAACCTTTTGAAACCTGAATGACTTACAGGCCCATTTAGTAGGGAGTTTATATCCAATTCTTCGGATTCGCATTTATAAATTGTATTATAAATTTCACTTAAGGCATCAAAATATAGGTCTAAATGTTTATCAGTATGCTCAGTACAAGCATAAAAATGAGTACTAGCTAAAAAGCCTTTTTTAAGCATTTCTTGAGTGATAAAAGTTTTATATGCCGCAGCATTATCACTATTAAACACATATGTGGTCATCGCTGAAATACCAGAAACAGTTATATCCAAATTATTGGCCTTTGCTAATTTCAACCATCCATTCTTCATTTTACTTCCTGTGTTTGTAATCTTCTCCCAAGATTTCTCTCGCTCCATTACTTTTAGTGTTGCCAAAGCGGCGGTTGGACCAATACGTTCTGTCCAGAAAGTACTGCTAATAAATGAAGTTTGAGCTGCTTCCATAACTGATTTTTTTCCGACAACTGCTGTCAAAGCATATCCATTTCCGATCGTTTTCCCAAACATAACCATATCTGGTTCTATATTAAATTTTTTAAATATTCCTCCATATGTTTCTCTGAACCCAGAAGAGCATTCATCAAAAATGAGTACAATATTTTTTTGAGTTGCTAAGTCTCTTACTTTTTGTAAAAAATTATCTTCAGGCCCAAAATTTCTTAATACTTCCATTTTAATAACTCCAATATCATTTTTTTCAACAATATCTAAGAGTTCTTCATAATTATTGTAATGAAAAGGAAATACAGAATCTTTTAAATTTCTAGGAACTCCTTTAGGACTCAGCCCAGGTATTAAGTGACTTGATAAATCATCCCCTCCATTATGATTAGCCGATAAATACCAATCATGCCAACCATGATACCCACAGATAGCAACGTTATCTTTACCAGATGCTGCTCTCGCTATTCTAATCGCAATTGCATTTGCCTCACCACCACTTCTCGCAAATCGCACCATATCTGCCCATGGATTGATTTCGATTAATTTTTCAGCCAAATAAACTTCTTCCGGGCAGTTTAAAGTACTCATGTTCCCCTTCTTAACAGTTTCCATCACAGCAGCATCCACCTCATCATTTCCATAGCCAAGTGTATTTGTACCAATACCCATTATGGACATATCTAGTAATTCTTTACCATCCAAATCCCATACAGAACAGCCTTTCGCTTTAGAAAAATATGAAGGCCAATGTTCTGGTAAAAACATTTCTGGTCGTTTTGAAAGTAGCATCGTTCCTCCAGGAATTAGCTGTTTTGCTTTTATGTATAATTCTTGTCCTTTTCCCATTATAAATCTTTTTTTAATGATTTTAAGAGCCCTTCGTTTCTAATGATTTCATCATTTATTTTTGATAAATTATTGCAAATTATAAAATCCGTATACTCTAACCATGACTTTTTAGCACCTAGTTTATTTATTAATATTTCAATTAGTTCAAAATCTTGAACCTCATCTACTGTCATTCTAATTTTTGAATAGTCTGCTGTACAAGGATAATTTATTGATTCAAATGAATTATTTCCTTTCCCGTTAGAGTTGTTTCTAATGTAGGGTGTTACGTGTTCTCTTTCTGAGAGCAATTTAGCTTTTTTCCAAGCGCTTTTTAGGGCAGAAAACTTAAAAACCTCGACATCTTGCCCATCGGGAAAGTGTTCAACTAAACTATTCGAACCATAATCTACATCCCTTTCTTGCACAAAACTTATCACTTCATCAACTAAAACAGGGTCTATCAAAGGGCAATCTGAAGTCACTCTCACTATCCAATCAGCATTTTCGTTTTTAATGGATTGATAAAAACGATCTAGAACATCCAACTCTGAGCCTCTTGAAGCTGAAAAGCCCCAGTCTATAACTTTTTTATAGATTACATCATCCTCATCTTTAATTGTTGTTGCAACTATTATTTTTGAAATTTTCTTACATTGATTTAGCCTTCCTAAGTGGATTTGAAGCAATGACTTTTCATCAATCTCTTTTAATATTTTGTTAGGAAATCTAGTACTCCCTGTCCTTGCTTGAGTGATTAAAATTGTTTTTATCTCCATAAAGAAGGATTTAATAAATCTAAGTCTTTAACTTTTATATTATTAATTACCCCAATAAGGTCTTGTCCAATATCATATAAAGATGCTTTTATGTTACCATTCAATTGAGATATAGAATCTACACCAATAATAACGTTGTCTATGTTTTTTTGATGTAAACAATAACTAAGGGCTAATTTCTCCATTGAACAATTTGATTCAATAGTGATTTGATTTAATATTTCTAATTTCGATTTTAATTTTTGAACAATAGGAGTTTTATCATTAATGTTTTTAAAAAACAAACCTTGTAAGAAAACAGATCGTGTATGAATTTCTATATTCCTTTTTTTCGCCTTCACTAAAATCTCTTTTCTTTGATATTCATTGTCAAAAAGGTTAAATGGTAATTGAATTAAATTTATGTTTTTAAAGTTAAGTAAATCTTCTATTTCATCATTTGAATATACTGACACACCTATTTTTTTAACTAAACCAGAGTTTTTAATCTTGTCTAGAACCTTAGGGTCTTTATTAATATTCATTTTAAAATCATTATAGGAATGAAACATATATCCCTCTAAATAATTAACATCAAAATTTAAGCAATGAACTTGAATTCTTTCAATCAAATCAATCGGGTATTCAATATTAGATGATGAATACTTACTTATAATATTAAATCTTTTTTTAGATTGTTTGTGGAAATTTGAAATAATGCTATGTGCATTACCATAAGCTTCAGCAGTATCCAAAGTTCTAATTCCTAAATCATAGGCTGTTTCTAAAAGTTCAAAAACCTGATATTCGCTGAGCTTACCTATAGTATTATTTATCCCATAGTTTAAACCAAATTGAACAGTGCCTAAAATTAACTTACTATTCATTAGAAATGAATTTTAAAACTTTATCAATAACAAACTTTTGCTCAGTAAATTTTAAAGCTGGATACATTGGTAAACTAATGCATTTAGAATAGTAATTCTCTGCATTACTTAAATCAGCTTCAATATATCCTATTTTCTTATAATACGGCAATTTATGAACCGGCACATAATGAATTTGAGCCAAAATCCCATTCTCATGCAAATAATCATACAAACTTCTTCTGTTATTTACTTCAATAATGAATAAATGATGAGCATTAAAACTTTTATCTGGAAGCGACTGAAATTTTATTTTACCATCAAAAGCCTTTTTATAGGCTGAGGAAATTTCATTTCTTCGCTCTACCCCTTTTTCATTTTTTGCTAATTGGGTAATTCCCATAGCAGATTGAAAATCCGTTAGCCTATAATTAAAGCCAAGCGCTATCATTTCATAATACCAACCTCCATGGTTTTCTTCCATATTCTCTTTGGTAATTCCATGAGTTCTTAGCAGCATCAACTTCTCGTACAATTCTTTGGAATTGGTAGTAAGCATTCCTCCCTCACCGCAAGCAATATGCTTTACAGGGTGAAAAGAAAAAACTCCGATGTCTGCATAATTCCCATTTCCACAAAAGTTTTTTTCTGATTTGCTATCTATAAAATAACCACCAGGCGCATGACAAGCGTCTTCTATTATCCAAAGATCATGCATATCTGCCAAGACTCTAAATTCTTCCATATTTACAGGTAGTCCCGCAAAATCAACTGGAATAATTCCTTTAAAAAAACCTTTTGGTTTAGAATCAATAAGTTCTTTTACAGAATTAATATCCAACAAATACGTATTTGGATCAATGTCGGCAAACCAAACTTCTGCACCAGCATAACGAATACAGTTCGCTGAAGCTGCAAAAGTGATTGGGGTTGTAATTACTCTATCTCCCTTCTTAAGGTTTAACGCTAATACTGAAAGATGCAAGCCAGAAGTAGCATTGTTAACTGCTACAGCATATTTAGCATCAACATATTCAGCAAATTTAATCTCAAAATCTTTTACCTTAGGTCCTTGTGTAAGGTAATCAGATTGAAGCGTTGAAACAACTGCATCAATATCATTCTGATCTATATTTTGTCTTCCGTAAGGTATCTTCTTCATTAAACTTTAAAATTAGGGTCTACATGAATTTTTACCAATTCTCTTAAAGATTCTATCGATTCCCAATCTGTATTATTACCTGAGCTATAAGAAAACCCATTAGGTACATCTGTTCCATTGAAAGCTTTTTTATAATCATCCTTAGAATATTGTGAATAAGGTGATTTTTGTGGGAGTATTGCATAGTATTTCCCTAAATCAACTGTACTGAATGAATCAGAAGCAGTTATCATCTCCTCATGTAATTTTTCTCCTGGACGAATTCCTACTATTTTTTTCTCTAATCCTGGAGCTATAGCAGTTGCTACATCAGAAATCTTGTATGATGGAATTTTAGGAACAAACACCTCTCCTCCCCAAGCTTTTTCAATCGCATAGAACACCATTTCACAACCATCTTGCAAAGAGATATTAAAACGAGTCATTTGATCATCTGTAATTGGAATAAATTTTTCTCCTTTATTCTTTTTATTCAAGAAAAATGGCATAACAGATCCATTAGACCCCATTACATTTCCATATCTAACAACAGAAAAACGCACATCTCTTTTTCCCTTTATATTATTTGCGGCTATAAATAATTTATCAGAAGCTAATTTTGTAGCACCATATAAATTAATTGGAGCCGCTGCTTTATCTGTAGAAAGAGCTACTACTTCACTAACTCCAGAATCCAATGCTGCATCAATAACATTTTCTGCACCATTAATGTTTGTTTTTATACATTCCATAGGATTGTATTCGGCTAAATGCACATGCTTCATTGCAGCTGCATGAATAACTATATTAATCCCTTCAAAAGCTCTTTTTAATCTTGATTTATCTCTTACATCTCCAATAAAATATCTCATAGCTGGAAATTTACTTTCTGGAAATTCTTGTGCCATTTGAAAATGCTTTTGTTCATCTCTAGACAAGATGACTAGTTTTTTAACATCTGGATACCTATCTAAAATTAATCTAGTAAACATTTTACCAAAAGAACCTGTTCCTCCTGTAATTAAAATTGATTTTCCATTTAAATTTAACATTATCTTAATTTTTTAAATTTATATTTTTTTAAAATTTTAAAAAAACTATTCGTAATAATTATTTGTACTATACCCCCCTTTTTTCAAATACTGATCTTTTTGCATCAACTTCACATCCGCTTGCATCATGTTTTTTACCAGCGACGCCAAATCATGTTCTGGTACCCAACCTAATTTTTCTTTTGCCTTGGTAGGGTCTCCAATTAATAAATCTACTTCAGTTGGTCTAAAATAAGCAGGGTCTATAGACAAAATTTCTTTTCCAATTTCTAGTTGAAATTCCGGATTATTACATTTTGTAACTTTGCCTTTTTCATTTACTCCCTCACCTTTAAATTCTAATTCTATACCAACTTCTTTAAAAGCGAGGCTAACAAAATCCCTCACCGTAGTGGTCTTTCCAGTTGCAATGACCCAATCTTCAGGTTCTTCTGCCTGCAAAATCATCCACATCATACGCACATAATCTTTGGCGTGTCCCCAATCTCGTTTGGCATCTAAATTACCTAAATATATTTTTTCCTGTAATCCTAAAGCAATTCTAGCGGTAGCTCGTGTAATTTTACGCGTTACAAACGTTTCTCCTCTTCGAGGGCTTTCGTGGTTAAACAAAATACCATTACACGCAAACATATTATAGGCCTCTCTGTAGTTTTTTGTAATCCAAAAACCATAGATTTTTGCAACTCCGTAAGGTGATCTTGGATAGAATGGTGAATTTTCATCATAAAACCCTTTATCATTTTTATTCTCCGGCATTCCACCATACAATTCAGAAGTGGAGGCCTGGTAAATTTTTGTTTTCTTTTCTAAACCCAATAAACGAACCGCCTCTAAAATACGTAAAGCACCTAAACCGTCTACATTTCCAACATATTCTGGAGTGTCAAAAGACACCTTCACGTGAGACATAGCTCCTAAGTTGTAGATTTCATCGGGCTGACATTCTTCAATAATCCTGGTGAGATTCATCGCATCTGTTAAATCTCCATAATGCAATTTTAAGCGTTGGTTAGGGTGGTGAGGGTCTTGATATAAATGATCAATTCGGTCTGTATTTAATGAAGAAGACCTTCTTTTTATTCCGTGCACTTCATACCCTTTTTCTAACAATAGCTCCGCTAAATATGATCCATCCTGTCCTGTAATTCCAGTAATTAATGCTACTTTCATTTTTATAATTTTATTTCTTTAAATGTATCTATATTCTCTAAAAACCATTG
>Ga0209308_10001275_pt1 | contig 23793 bp, 16 predicted proteins | sample COGITO_mtgs_1204_3_FD_184806 | JGI IMG/M metagenome (GOLD analysis project Ga0209308, IMG submission 184806) | Pelagic marine microbial communities from North Sea - COGITO_mtgs_120405 (SPAdes) (version 2) | ecosystem: Environmental > Aquatic > Marine > Epipelagic ...
AAATGACAGAGACGTTTCGATGAGGAAACGCAAAAACAAACGTCACCGTGTGTTGCGTTCTCAAGACGCACGGTTTCGTCGAGGGCGATTTGCACCCTTTTTGATTCTTGGCGATTTCAAAGAGACGCTTGATCTTCTCTCGCGCTTGCGCGTCGGACAAACCATACAAGAACAGATCTATGTCCGCGTTTTGGTTAGACAGCGGGTGTAAATTGGGCGTCAAGGCGTGTAATACCGCACCCCCTTTGAGAACGAGAAGAAGCAGTCAAAGGTCAGTCACATCAAATAAAGAGAAAAAACGCTCGATGTACCTGCAACGACGACGCCTTGCCAATCGAGCTCGGTAAAACCTTCGAAAAATCCGCTGGAGATTTCGTTAAAGCGACGTATGAAGTCTGTCTTGCTCGGGACGACGAGTCCATGAACGACTGGTACGGTTGGCTTGTCCTAAAGAAAACGTATCAGCTCGTATTTTTGTATCTAAGAAAAAAATATCGCTCACGTCTTCAAACAAAAACGAAAGCTGATCCCTAGCGACGTCTCTCTTTTGAAAGACGTGCTGATTTTTCACGTCGTAGACGTCCAGTATGACGTCGCCGGCCTGTTTGAGCGCGTTTTGCTCGTCTTTGTCTGCTTGTGCGTTCATCTTTATTTCTCTAAAGCTGTGCGTGTGTGCTCTTCTTTTTGAAGTCGTTTGTTTTATTACATGAAGCTATTTTCTCGGCTATTCCCTGGGAGGGCCCAGTTTAGAGGGAAAGGGATTTTTCGATTTCTTTCTTTTTCTTCCTCCTCCTTTGTCTTGTTCCTCCTTTGTCTCGCTCCTCGAATGACTCTGTGAGTATCACATCCTTCTCCTCGTCAAAGACGGCGCCGAGAGTTTTCAACATTCGGAGAATCCTTTCCGCTCTTCCGTCGATGAACAGTTTCTTCTTTTTCGATACTTCTTTCATTGTCTTGCTTTGTTTTTCATGTTCGAGGTGAGCACAACGAGCGACGTTGCCGAGCGCGTATCCGTCCAAATACGGCCTCTCGAGGAGGAGCGATTGAAACTCTGGAATATCGCGGAGGTTTTGCTCCTCACTTTTGTCGTCAACTTTGTCTTCTTTTCCTTCTTCTTCGTCGTCGACGTCGTTGTTTTCTTTGGTCGTTGTTGTTTGCTCCACTGCGGTAATCACAGCCGTCCATGGTAACAGAAACTTGAAATGTTTCCGCGTGAACATTTTCTTCGGGAACCTTTTTCTTTCTGCAGAGTAGTTTTCGACGAGTTTTCGTTTGCAATATTGGCGGTATGCCACCGCCGCGGGGACGAGCATTTCCTCGAACCGAAACTGGTCGTCGTCCCAAACAAAACCAAGCAATGCTAACGTTTCTAATCTTTGCGGTTGGTGCAAAATGTACGTTCCTTTCGCGCGCATGTCGTTGACTTTCACGCCGAGCGGGAAATCTTTCAAATAAGGTTTGCGTAACGCCTCGTTCTCGCTGCTCTCCACATCCACTCCATCCACGCAGTATTTGTGCGGCACGTTCAAATGACCAAACTTCTCCTTGAACAAAACTAATCCGGGCACAATCTGCTTCTCAAAAACGAACTCGTCATTGTCCCAAACAAACCTCTCCCCGGTCTCCGCGCCGACCGCGTCCAACGCCTTCAATTGCGCTTCGGTTAAACTCGCTCGACCGCGTCGAACTCGGAAATTGTGCACCGCGCGACCAAATGAACGCGGCGTCTGCTCTTCCTCCTCCTCCTCCTCCTTTTTCTCCTCCTCCTCCACCTCCCCGTCTTTACTAAACTCGTAACCTTTTGGCACGTTTAAATGTTTGAACTCGGCGTAAAATCGTCGCAATCCCGGGACGAGGACGTTCGATATGAATTCGTCCTCCTTCAGTTGTTTCTTTGTCTTTCTCTTTGGTTTTACAGTCGTTTCAGCCGTCGTCGTTGCATCATCGAGCTGCTCTCGCTGCTGTTCTTGCTCAGCTGCTGCTGCTGCTGCTCCTCTTCCTCTGGCAAGAAAGGTGCACGTCGAAAAGCAAAATCGATTTCTCGAGGTATTGCCGAGCTGCTCACGTCGAAGACGTCCTCCTCCTTCTCCTCTTCCTCTCGTTTCGTAACTCGTCGACGGTATCGTCGATCCATATCCTCGTCGTCGCGTTCGTCGCGCCTCCTCCTCCTCCTCCTCCTCATTCGTCCTGGAGAAAAAGTGTGAATTTCCCCTAATACTACTAGAAGACGAAAAACTCCCCGCGTTGATGATGTTGCGGCTACCGTTTAAAAGGAAAAGACGTGATGATGATGATGATGATGATGATGATGATGATGATACGAGATGCCCCCCGATGCGCAGAAGCGAGGCACGATTTGAATAATGCATCTGTTATATTTCTCGCGTGTATACGAGAGAAAGTTTTGACGAATTTTTGACATCAGCGGAGCGAAAGAAAAGCAGATTTGTATATTCCGGACGCGCGTGGAGGATGGCGAGAACTTTTAAATAATCTCTACTTTAAACTAGTAAGCTATACGCTGCAAGAAGCGTTCTTCATTTTCGATCTCGCTCTAATTCGCGCGTTCACAACGCATGTCTATGTGTACATATGCATCATCGTACTCTTTACGCGGGGTAAATCTGTCTAGGCATTTCCGGCGGCATCGGTCCTCGATCGGTCGGGTACCCGACCGCTCTCTGATACCACCGACTCCCGTCGAGTTCCACGTCCACGTTCAAATGCGAGTGACCAAACACGTGGATGTGCTTGATCGTGCTGTTGTAATCGAATCTGCCTTTTTTAAACCGAGCTGCTGGGCTGCTTCGACCGCTCCCGGGGGTGGATTTACAATCGCACTCGTCTCTTAACGCGAGGATGTCCTCGCCTAAACTTTCGCTGCCGACGACTTTTTCGATGAAGGGCGTGCCGTTGAATAAATCGGGGAGAGGAACAAAATGGCCAAACGTCGCTAAAAACGCAACCTCGTTACCGCAATCGACGGCATTTACGTCGTCCTCGTTGTTGTTACGAGTAGTATTCGATACTCTCAACGACTTCGGTAAGAAACTTTCTAAACTCATTTTCCCTAACCGTCTCCAAAACTCGTCCAACGTCGCCGGGTGCGAATTTCTTTTATCCTTCGGATCTCCGATAGCCGGTGGCCAAATGCACGCCCCGTCAAAGTGCACCTCCATCTGCGTAAACGGCCTAGTTCCACCTTTAAACGTCTCCGTGTACCAACTCAACATCGGTACCACCAATATCCGTTTCGTTTGTCGCATGCCTAACTCGTTCACCCCCTGGTGCGTAAACACCGTCGGCGTGCACCGAACGCCGATGCTCGTCACCGCGTCCATGATGACCACAAACTTATCCACCGAATCTCCCATCTCCCCTCTCCCCGGCGACCATAACTCGTGGTTCCCCACGCAATAAAAAACCTCCTGATATCGCATCTTAAACAGTTTCAAAGCGTCGATGACTTTTTGCACGTCCGTCGCCACGTCGCCGGCGACGAGTAAAACAGTCCCCGGTTCCGGGTGCGAGCAATTTTGACAAAATCGAACGACCCAATCTTTATTCGCTTGCATGTCCGCGTGCACGTCAGACGTGGCAAATATTCGCCAATACCTCGAACCTTCTTCTTGGGAGTCATCATTTTGCCTAAACTGCTGCTGCTGCTTGTCACCGCCATTGGTATAATAATACTCATCATCATTCGTCCTCAAAGTCACCACGTTCGCTTTATTATTATTATTATTATTACTATTATTATTATGATGATGATGATGATAATGATGATTTAGCGTCGTCGCGTTGTTCGTATTCCTACTCGATGATGATACGCAGTTGTTCCCGGTGTCGGTCAACCGTTCTCGTTCTTCTTCCACAAAAGACAAAGACGATGATGATGATTTCCCTCGTAAAGAAGAAGAAGAAGAAAAAGCGTCGTGGTTTCGTTTCAGCGCGGAAAACGCGTACTCCAAAACCTCCTCTCGCGTCCGGTTATCCTCGTACGGCACGTTTGGTTTCAAGTACGGCATTTAGTAAATCAGTAGTAGTATTCTCTCTCTGATGATGAGGTAGGAGTAATATAGGTGTAAAGTAGTGAGTGATTTCTGCAATGGAGACAAAAAAAAGAATAAAATTTAAAAAACCGCTTTTTTTTTCGAGCGTTTTTTTCGCCTCAAAACACACAAGTCCTCGTCAGAAAAAGGGATATTATATACATCTGAGGAAATATATACGCTTCATCGTCGGAAGAAGAAAGTGAGTGAGAAAGAAAGCGAGAGCAGCGCGAAGAGGGTTTTGTTCGTTTTGTATAGCGTTTGCTTTTTCTTTCCTCTTCTTCTTTTTTATTCGTAGTAAACGAAGAAGCGATCTAAAGCGGGCGCACGATGCGCGAGTGTATATCTACGACTGGGTGCCTCCTCCTCCCGATTCTCCTCCTCCTCCTCTGTGTCCTTCCTGACCTGCGAATGGTGCTGATGGTGCGAGGAGCGCCAGTCGTCGTCGTTTGCGAGCAACGATTTCATGCCGGGCAAACGTCGAAGTGCGCGTACACCGGGGTGACGAGTGCAGGGGCGGAAATTCGATTCATAAACGATGAGGAAGACGACGAGACGGTAAAGGCGACACCGGTCGAAGTGGTGGAAAACGGCGTTGGCGTGGTGGAAGTAGAAGTGCCGTTGCTGGCGCAGGAGTACGTTTTGGGGATGTACGACGGGAAAGCGAAGACGTACAAATCTAAGACGAAAGTGACGGTGGTTTCAGACGAGGATGGAGAGAGTCTAGACGATGTCGCTTCGACGAGGAGTTTGGTACGAGTGGAAACGGATAAACCGTTGTACGCGCCGGGGCAGAAAATCAAAATCCGAACGCTCGTCGCCGATATCGAGAATACGGCGTTGATTAAACAAAAAGATGGAGCGACGGTGGCGAGTGTCGAGGTGAAGGACGCGCTGGAGAGAACGATTTTTAAGAAAGCGGACTGCGCGGTGGATGTTTTTGGCGTGGCAACGGCAGAGGTGGCGATAGCGAAAGAGCAACCGCCGTTCGGTTGGTGGACCGTGAAAGCGGAAGTGGAAATAGACGACGACGGGTCGAAAGTTGTAGGCGAGACTGGATTTAACGTGGAAGAGTACGTGTTACCGTCGTTTGACGTTACTTTCGACGCGTCGAGCATGCCTTTGTACGTGTTAGCGTCGAAAAGCGCGAATGAGTTCTCCGGAAAGGTAGAAAGCGCATACACCTACGGGAAAGCGGTGGAAGGAAAAGCGAAAGTTATCATCAAAAGGCCGAGCACTTCGAATTATTACTACGGTGGCGCAGTTGGTGGTGATGTTGGTGGTGGTGATTTTGTGGCAGTCGAAGAACCCGCGTTTAAGCCGCCGGATGAATGGGATTCGAGCGGTAGTAGCAGCGGTAGCAGTGGTTATCCGAATGAAGTTTCAGACATTCTGTACGAGTCGAGCTGGATGACTTTATACGAGGGATCTGCAACTTTTGTGGCGTCAATTTCAAAATCAATGCTAGATCAGCAATGGTCGCGAAATTTGGAAGCATACGCTATGGTTGAAGAAGCAGCCACGAGAGAGATTCGAAACTCGACGGTATTGATTGTCCCAATCGTCCGCGAGGCGTTTACGCAACAAACGTCGATGATTTACCAGTCGCCAGCTTTAAAACCAGGGTTACCGATGAAGCACACGATTCAACTCGCTTCGGATATCCCTGGTGCGTTCAGTGATACAGAAGATCTTGGAACCTTGGACTTTACGCTGAATATAAACAAAATGAATTCGTACTCGTATTCTGGTGATTCGAACGCGCAAACAATTTCCACGCGAGTCTCTTCCTCCGGCGCTCTCGATATCGAATTCGACGCCCCCGCGAACGATCTCTCGTGTTGTGCATCTTACGAGGACGAAACAAACTACTTTTATGGATCCTCGCAAAAGTGTTGTTTGCAAGGGGCGAACGTGCAGCTGGTCAAGAACGCGGCGTCGAGAGATGTCGTGAAGAAGATACTCGCATCCGCGAGCGACGATATGTCTACGACGGAACTCGACGCGCTCGTGCCTTACTTATCGGTGTACTTTGCGAGAGATACTTCCAGTGCGAAGGCTTCGGTTGAAGTCGTTGTTATCAATGCGAGCTGTGAGAGCGCTGAGGCGTGTCAGTTCACGCTCGCGTCTTCGAGAAGTGATGTCGCATTCGCGTACGCCGTCGTCGACGCGGAAGGCCTAGGACGCGGTGTTTTAGAAGCGGGCACAACTACTCTCTCTTCCACTGAAACCGAAAAAACAGTGACAATGACGTATGGCAACATCGCATCCACTTTGAGCGCGGCTGTTTCAATCGCCGTATGGTCACTGAGCGGAAGCGTGTATAGTGAAACGTATCTCGCCGGGACAACTTCGGATGTTTTCTTGGTCCCCGGAACGAGCGTCTCCGTGGAAAGCGAAAGCGAAATCGCGTTTCCGTATGACATCACCATGAACACTAACGTTTCGGAAACGAACGTCGTTGCAACGGGCACAGACATTACATTCACTATTATCGGCGCGCCTGATGGCGCGCGCTCGTACATTCTCGCCATCGACGAAGCTGTCGTGATACAAAGCGGCGGGAACACGTCTGCTTTAAAAGCGACGACGTTTTTGTCAAGCGTGTACGATGCTAAAACGAACACTTTGGATGCGAGCTCGAATACGTGGCCATGTGATGCAACGTATAACGATAACGATATCAAACTTGATCGCGTAACGATTATATCCACTGCTGAGATTGCGAGTTATTGTGACCCGTCGTCGTCGAGTAACGGAGGATTTGGAGTCGGAATGCCGGAAATTGCGTTTGGTGCCGATATGGCCATGGACGACGGTGCCGCTGGTCAGGAAAGTACAACCAACAAAGCGGCAACAGATGTGGATTCAGCTTCATCCTCGCCTACGGTGCGCACACTTTTCCCGGAAACTTGGCTTTGGGAATCGTCTGATTCAGGTTCGTTCGAATCAACCGCGCCTGATTCGATTACAACGTGGAGCATAACCGCGTTTACCTCGCACCCGACGCAGGGTATTTCCATTTTGAAAACCGCCTCGAAAATGACAGTGTTTCGCGAATTTTTCATCTCGCCGAAAATGCCGTACTCCATCTCGCGAGGTGAAACCGTCGAGATTGTTCTCGCAGTTTTTAATTACTTGAAAGACCAAGATATGTCGGTATCAGTTTCCGCCGAAGACGTGACATCGGGTGAGGCTGTACAAATTGGCGATTCGAAAACGATCAACGTTTCAAAGAACAGCGCCGACTCTATATCTTTCGAAATTTCTCCCACGGTACTCGGAAGTATTAAACTCCGATTTTCCGCCATAGGAACCACGACGACGAGCACAGATTCAGATTCGAAAGAATATACAGATGCGGTCGAGAAGAGTATTGTCGTGAACCCGGAAGGAGTGTTCAAAACGACGACTGTTTCGAAAGTTTTTCGTCGAAGTGCGGAAGATGCGTCGGAAATATTTACTTTGAACGCATTTCCGAATGGTTTGAGTGCAAACGCGATTGTAGATACGTATTCGAGTTTCATTACCGTCGTTGGTGATATCATGGGTCCATCGATTCAAAACATCAACAAGTTTGTCCAGATTCCCATGGGCTGTGGTGAACAGAATCTCTTGTTACTGGCACCAAATGTGTACATAGCCGAGTACTTGAACTCTGCGAATAAACTCACAAGCGCTTTAAAAACGGAGCTTTCAAATAACGTCATCATGGGATATTCTCGAGAGTTGACGTATTTTCACCCATCCGGCGGTGTTTCTGCGTTTGGACCACAAAGCGACAAGTCCGCATCGTTGTGGCTCACGGCGTTTTGTTCCAAGGTTTTTGCGTCTGCGAAACGCTCGAGCGAAAGTAAAATTTTAGATGGTGTTTCAATCGACGCGACTGTTTTGAAAGGCGCTGTTGACTTTATAATATCTACTCAAGGCACGAACGGTGCGTTTTCAGAGCCCGGAGTCGTTTTACACTCCGAAATGCAATCGCAATCGGGAGATAAATTCGTTTTATCCTCGTATGCCGCTTTGAGTTTGATTGAAACGGTTGCATCGATTGACAACCCTTCGACGAAAACGAGCGCGCAAAATTCGATTTCAAGCGCGTTAGAGTACGTTGCTTCTTCCTTGGATTCAGTTAAATCCGCCGCGATCGCGAAGGAACCGAGCGCTGTGTATTCTGTAATAGTCTCCACGTACGCCTTCGCCTCTGCGTGCGCTTCGTTATCGACGCACTGCGATTTGGCGAATTCTTGGATAACGGGCGTTCTCGAGCTAATTGGAACAAGTGAAGTGGACGGCGCTACATCTTACGGCGGTGTCGGTGCCAGTAACTCTTTAAGGATTGAATCCACGGCGTATGTCGTTTTAATCTACGCTAAAATGAGCGATTCCGGGAATAACTTTTGTTACTCCGCGTTGAAATTTCTTTTACAAAATAGAAACGAGTTTGGAGGGTACGGGTCAACTCAGGACACCGTGGTTGCTTTAGAAGCACTGTCGACGTATGCAAAGCTTACGAGAGAAGCGAGTAGTTCTGGGTTGCTCGTGTTGTCCTTTCCAAACGAGGTTGGCGCTCCTTCGTTCACAGTGGACGAGTCGAGTTTCGATACATTCAACACCGCGCAAATCGCACAAAGAGGTACGGAAACGTTTACAAATCCGAGCGTTTCGGGTGATGTTTCAGGCTCGGGAGTTGCGGTTGTTTCGTATACCGTTCGGTGGTACGAAACCGTGGATTTGACGGAGGATACCTCGGATGGATTATTCACGATAGATGTGACGACACGCGTTGTCACGACGAAAATTTCATCTACGAATAGAAAAAAACGAAGAAGACTTTTAACGCCGAATTACTCACCAACATCGACGAGCAGTGTGGAAGATGCTGAGATGTTGCAAATGAAAGTTTGCGTGAAGAAGACGGAAATAACGAATGGAGCGGATGGTATGGCACTTTTGCGTGTCCCGATGTTTTCCGGTTTCCAACCGGTCGAGTCGTCCATCGCCAACTTAGATCCGGAAAGAAAATACATCAAACGCGTGGAGGTGGATCCAATTACGAGCACGCTTTCTTTATACATAGAGAACTTTCCATTGAATTCGAACGATAAACTTTGCGCCACATTCGATGCTCGAAGAGTCGCGGAGGTGAAAAATGCGCAAGACGTTCCAGGAGCGCAAATTTCCATGTACTACCAGCAAGACAAATATCGAAACGCCGTGATGAAATCGACCGATTTAGAAGTTGGTCGATTCCCGGAGGACGATGGGGGTGGCGGTGTCAAGGTTGAACCAGACTCTGCGTTTGGATTTCGAGTCACTTTCATTTTAGCGTCTGTCATCGCTTTAGCTCTTTTCGCGATGGATTAAAACAAAACGAGGGGTTGTTATTCTCGATGTATCTCTCACTTTTAATCATGTAATAACAAAACTAGTATTATACGCTTGTCATTAGCTCTGTATTAATGATATTCTTCTGTACCAGGTACCATGGTACCACGGTACCAGGTACTTTATGCTCCTCTCTCTCTGTCTCCTCACACTCTCCTCACACACACACACACACACACTCTCTCTCTCTCTCTCTCTCTCTCTCTCTCTCTCTCTCTCTCTCTCTCTCTCTCTCTCTCTTTTTTTCTTTCTCTCTCTCTCTCTCTCTCTCTTTCTTTCTCTCTCTCTCTCTCTCTTTCTCTCTCTCTCTCTCTCTCTCTCCCTCATATATCACTCATTCACTCATTCATCCACAGACACTTCCTTATTAAAACATGATGTTGTTCATAGTATAGATTCGCGCAGACGGAACAATCTTGAAGCAGTCGTCGCCGTCCGAGGATCCGCTTGAATCCTCGTCTACAGCGGCATCGTCGTTCACCTCCACGACTCTCTTTTTCATCGTCGTCGCCTCTTCAGAAGGACACTTGGCGCACAAAGTCTCGTCGAAAATCCACTGTCCCCACTCGAACTTCTTCTTCCTCATTTTGATGCTTTCCGGCGTCCCGCCAACTTTTTCCCACACCAAGTAATCGTGGACGTTATCGAAACCGTTCTCGCGCGCGATTCGTATGACTTGGTGCGTCGGTGCCAACCCGGCTTTCTTCCTGCACGGTCCGCAGTTGCAGCAGTTATCGCACCCGTCTCCGCACGATTTGCGACATTTCGGGCACTCCCAGCACCCACTCGCGACGGCCAAATCGATATCCTCCCCGTGCCTGTTTCTCAAACACATCCCGCAAAACTGCACCGGCCTCGCCGCTTCGTTTTGGCACTCGTACCCGGTGCACTCCACGTGCGTTTCCACCGTCTTTTGACGACACCAGTGACAGGTCGTGCCTTTCTCCGAATCGTACACGCGACCTCCGACGGAATACACGCTTCGTCTGCACACTCTCGTCGCGCTTCTTTGCGACCGCTGCTGATTTTGTTGCTCCTTCCTCTTGCGATGCGCGTCCTCTTCCTCCTGCCCCAACAAAATGGACCGATCTTCGGCGTAATTGATCTTTCGCACGACTCGAGACGTTCGTCGGCGTTCGCTTTCCGGTATACACTCTTTCCGCTTTTGCTTCTGTGTATAATTTTGTTGTTGTTCGTATTATTAAAGAAGATATAACACACGCGTCAGTCAAAGCAAAGAGCGAGACAGAGACAGAAAGAAAGAACAAAAGAAAGAGACAGAAAGATGAGACGAATGCGAGGAAGTCCTCTCTCGTACCTTTCTCGGCGTCGGCGTCGCGATCGGTGGAAACATGCTGGAATGTTTCCCGATGAGATTTTCCAATCCCATCTCTTTCATCCGTTGTACATTTTTCGCGATTCTCGCTTCGCGTTCGAGCTCGAATTGCGACAAGGGCGTCGCGAAAGAGTTATTATTAATTGGGGAGGTTGGCGAGGATGAATTATTTGACATGGCGCGATTTTTAGTATTATTACTACACGCTTATTAGTAGTATTAGTTGTAGAGTGATGATGATGATGTGGAGAGCGTTCCCGTGGGTTTTTGGCGGGAAAATGTTTTCTGCTTTAGGGTTTCATTTGCTACCCTAAATGTATTGTGTCCGAATCAAGAAGGAAGGGAAAAACGTTCGTCGTAATATTCCACTGCTCTTTCAGTCTTCCAGAGCGCTCTTTGAGCCTTTCTCGGTTCTTTTCTCCCTGAGAACTACGGAGGAAAGACACTGCCAGCGAGCGACACAAACAGAAGAAAGTACTCTCATCATGCCAAAAGGCCCGTTTGCGAGCTCGGTCGGCGTCGGCCGCGCGGAACCGGAGTGGGCGAAGTTGAACAAAGTCGATGGGATTTGTGGACGAGATGTGATGCACCAATCCGGAGAGAAAACGGAAGCGCCGTTAAAGTTGGAGGATGAAATCACGAGCGGCGAGTGCGAATCTCTGATCGTTCCGGAAGATGGAGGTTTTGATTTGTTAATCGTGGGTGCCGGGTTGAGCGGGTCTGTGATCGCGGAAAGGTGCTCGAAAGAGTTGAACATGACGTCTTTGATTCTCGATAAAAGAGACCACATAGGAGGGAACTGCTACGACTTCGTCTCGGACGAAGGCATTCGGTGCTCGAAATACGGCGCGCATTTATTCCACACGAATTTCGAAAGAGTGTGGGAGTACGTGCAAAACTTCTCGGAGTGGATCCCGTTCGATCATAGGGTGAAAGGACGCGTGGAAGATGAAAATAAAGAGTTGAAATTGGTTCCGATACCGCCGACGAGAGAGACGGTGAACGCGTTGTTTAGCGCCAACGTAAACACGGACGAAGAGATGCAAAAGTGGTACGACGAGCAACGAGTGGTGCCGAAAAGTGAAGACGGACAGCCGAGGAACGGAGAGGAAGCGGCGCTGAGCAGAGTCGGGCCGCTCTTGTACGAAGCCGTGTTTAAACATTACACGAAGAAGCAGTGGGATAAATACCCGGAGGAGTTGGACGCGAGCGTGTTGTTGAGGTTGCCGTGTCGGACGACGACAGACGATAGGTACTTTTCCGATCCGTGGCAAGCGTTGCCGAGAAGAGGATACACTAGAATTTTCGAGAACATGTTGTTGGGCGACGAGAATATACAGATTCGGTTGAATTGTGACTTTTTTGAGTTGAAGAAGTCGAACGCGTTGCCGAAACATAAGTTGGTCGTGTTCACGGGTCAAATAGACGCGTATTACGCGAGTTTAGGGATGCCAAAGTTAGAGTATCGATCGCTGGAGTTTGAAAACACGTACGTCGAGGAACCAGAAGATGGTTATTACCAAGAAGCTATGGTTGTAAACTACCCGTCGTCGTCGGTGCCGTTTACTCGCATCGTCGAATACAAACACACGCCGAATCAGCCGAGCGAACAACCGTTGCCGAGAGGCACTTTGATTGCGAAAGAGTACAGCACGGACGTCGGGGAACCTTATTACCCCGTACCGAATCCAGAAAATAGAGCTTTGTACGAAAAATACGCCGCGTTAGCCGAGAAAGAGAAAGGGGTGTGTTTCGTCGGGCGATTAGCGAGTTACAAATATTTCAACATGGACCAAGCCATTTTGAACGCGTTGGAGATGTACGATAACATGAAAGAAAACGGGACGTTAGAGCCGAAGAGGAAACCGGAAGATTTCGGACCCGGGGATGGACCCAAGTGATTAGATATTTTAAATAATATGTATTAAAAGAGAATATTTAAAAACTTACGGCAAAAGTGCTTATATAATAAATTCCACGTCGGCAAGTCTCTCCTCCATCCCTTTTTCATCACGCTTTACAATTTTACAATCACAAACAACAAACCAAACAACAAAACGCTCACAATCAACCCACCAATGGCTACAGCCATTTCATCCCTCGATTTTAACGCAAATCGTCGTTCACCGCACGCAGGACACCTCTTCTCTTCCGCCCACGGGCCTTTCGTGCCGTCGTACACGTACCCGCACCCTTGACACACCCAAAGTTTCCCGTCGACGACGGCGTTCGGGTTCGCCGCGATCACTTCCGCGGACGGTCTCGAGCCTCTTTCCGGTTTCCCCGCCATGGCGATGATGTGCACGCCTCTTTTGTCTACTCGTTGTTTTCGTCGTTGTAATTGTGCAGTTTTGAGTGCAACTTTGGTCGAATTCACCTGCTTAAAAAAATGTTAAAGTCTCGAACAGTCAGTGTCTCGTTCTTTTTTCTCTCACTCTAGGGAAACGTGAGGGTAAAATTCCGAGTCATATCTCATCGTCATCATCATCATCATCATCGACCGTCTCGCCGATATGTGCGCGCAGTAAAACAATGCTCGAAAAGACACGCACGCGTCTCTGATACTACTCGTTGTGGTCGTTCTTTCTGAGGCGTTTGACGAATACTAAACGCATCAGAATCACGCGCATAAACATATATAAATCAACACAAAATTGGACGTTTTGATGACGACGACGAGGTTTTGATGAGCGATGATGGACCCCGCGCAGGTCTACTCACGACACGCGCAGATAAAAAAGAAAGAAGAAACGAAAAGGTAAGAAGGGCACAAAAGACAAAGCGCACCTTGGTGTTGGTGTTCTTGCGCAAAGAAACCGTCGTCGTCGTCGGTCGAGCGACGGGGACCAACAGAGAGGTGGATAACGAGAACATTTTTTGGTTGAAACTCCTTTTTTGTGATGAAGCAGAAAGACGAAAAAAATGAAAAAAATGAAAAATTTCTCAAACTCTGACCAACAGATTTTCCTTCTCGTATGCAATGAAAAGCTTTGACGATGATGTGTGAATACGCTTCTCTCTGTGTCTCTCTTTGAAAAGAAAGCAGTTTTCCCCGCATTTTGATGCGCGTTTTGGTGGAATCTTGACTTTCAATGCTAGGATTTAAGAAATATATGTATACGTATACTCTGGCGACGACGTTTTGGTTTTCAACCGCCCAAACCGCGGAAACTCTCGCGTCTCTCGAGCGCTCTCTTCGCGAGTCTTTGAAAGATTGATTTGACGTTACAACCGGTTTTCGCGTTCGCAGATGCGACGAAACTGGAGAGTTCTGGTGAGATGCTGAGATGGCTCCTCGAGTCTTGGGAACCTTCGGTGGTGGTACTCTTTGAGGACGATGACGCGGTCGTCGTCAGTCTTCGATCGAAAGCGTCGAGCGCATCGAGCGGGCGCTCGAGGAAAGCGTCGTCGGGTTGAAGTTTATTTTTGTCGTCGTCGTCGTCGTCGACAAAGTCGTGGACGCACAGACACACGCACGGTGGAAGTGAGCGTCGATTTTGTCGTTTCGCGGAGTTCACGTACCGCGCGACTTCCTCGAACCATTTCGACTGGACCAAACGCAAAGACTTGTTCAAGTCCCCTCCTCGGTTATTCGCGACTACAATCAGAAAAGCGTCGATGTCTCGACTGGAATCATCGTACGTCGCATACCGCGCATCTCTATAGCAGTCGTTTCCAGAAAAGTCTGTGATGCAAATCTCTAAAGATACACTTTCAGTATCGTTACCATCGTCGTTGTCGTTTAATTCCATTCGTTTGGCGGCGTAGTCCATGGCGACCGTTTTCGCCGGATTCCGAAAAGGAGGCTGGTGACCGCGAGAGGAAGGCGAACGGTTCGTGCAAAACGACGTCACCAAAGCCGATTTTCCGGCACCAACGTCTCCGAGAACGCACACGTGCATCCGTTTTCTCTTCTTTGTGGACATGAGTGCCATACGAGTCATGAATTCTTTACGAATATATCTCTGTTTGGGTCTGCGCTCTTCAAAATCTATTTTTAGACGGCTGCGCTCGAGCGACTCCGACTATCATCATCATCAATACTTTTACTACTATTATTAGTATTATTAGTCCCCGCTAACGCTTTCATCTCTTTCCGTGTTTTCGCATTTATCTTCCACGTCACCGATATTCGCATTCCAGCGCCGTAATCTTGCCCGACGCTCCACACCGCCGTCAATATCGAAACCACCGCGATCCATTCGAAGGAAGCCAGTATCCTATAATTGCGGTCGAAACCGCCCTTCGGAGGCATGCGAACCACCACAAACATAAACATAGAAAATGCGCCTATAGCGCACGCTATGCTTTTCACCCACAAATGTTTCTTCCTGTACGCTTTCGATTGCAAAAAATGCACGCCGCCCGATGCTTCCTCTCCTTCTTCTTCCGGAGTACACTCCGACGCCGGCTCGAAATTCTTATACATCTGATACGTCAACATGCACACCCACAACAAAGCTCCGCACAAGAATTGAAACGCGCAGAACCCGTGTATGTATACATTCTCGTTCTTCTGTACGCTCGCTACTCCGGCTAAACCTATCGCCGCTATCGCCCCAACAAGACGCGTTCTCTTCGCGAATCTTTCCCACGTTTTCGTATCCGTGTCGAAGAACGCTCGCACGAACGCCTCTTGAATAAACGCGAAGCCGAATAGAAAAACCGCCGCCTGTAGGTAGCAATACAAAGGTGGTAAGAATAATATCGTCTGGTCAATAAGCAAGAGCAATCGATGCAACAAAAGATACAACATAATAAAGCGAAACATCGACGAAAATGAACATCCATCGACGACTTTGCCATCGCGGCGGTCAAACGCAAAACACCTTCACTTACCACGTTGATAAAAAATCTCGAAATCCACGTTTGAGGATCTTTCGTAAACGTATCGGAGACGATCGGTACGTCGTATATGGTGTCTCCTTTTGCCGCCGCTGCGATGTAGCACGTTATAATGGTCAACGAGACGAAAAAAATGGCTGCGTTGATGACGTCTGATGCGCGTATCTGTGTAAAGAATAAGAGTAATAAAACAGTTAGTTGGGGGTGAAACGAGAGACAAAAATTGGATTAAATTCTTTTAAAAGCGCGAACGACAACATCACAAGAACGAAGCGATGCGAGAAAGAAAGAAGTCTCACGTTGATGAGCAAGTCGTAGTTCGGTTTCGACGCCACGGGGGTGTTACTGTTCATTATTTTGTCTACTCTTTTATACACTTTTTTTATGCCGCTTTTTATTATCTATTTTTGCTCTAAACTCTCATGCTTTCTCTTCTTCTTCTTCAGATGGTATTTCGTAATACTCGCAACATCGAACGTAATCCATGGCCACGTAACTCGCCAATGCGATTAAACACACCAGAGCGAAACGAACGTGTGCCAACGACCCTAAACTCACAATTAACTGCGACGTGGCTAATACGCCTAACGAAGGGAAGAGCGGGACGAACGGCGCGGTGAACTGCGTCTGAGTGTTCGGCGCGTTGCAAAAGCCGTTCGTTTGAGGAAACGTTTTGAGGCCGTAGAGATGGAAGGAGAGGATGGTGTAGCACACGGCGATGGCGGAGAGGATTTGGAGCACTAGTTCGAGTTCGTACGTTACCGAGAAGCACAAAGAGAGACATGCGATCAAGAGGTACAAGGCTCGCGAAAGCGCCGGCCATCTCGCGTTCATGTCGTCGAATCGAACGTCTTTCGGCGTGTACCTTCGAACCAAAAGCGCGAGGTTGACTCCGCAGAATATCGTCAACGTCCCGATGGAAACCATTTGTGCTAATATACCGATATCGAACACTAAGGTCAAAACGCCCGTCAGAGCCCAGGTTAAAATGCTCGCGTTTACCGGCGTCCCGTACGTCTCCGAAACGTTCGCGATGCATTTCGGCATCAATCCGTCTCTCGCCATCGCCATGTATACTCTCGGCTGTCCAACTAAACATCCCAACAGAGAAGTCACGATACAAAAGATAGCCCCGCAACTGACAACCACTGATGCCCACGGAATGCCGTTCTTTGTAAACGCGACGGAAAAAGGTGCGTCCACGTCTATTTGTTCGTACGACACCATGCCCGTGATAACGCCCGCCATCGCGCAATACAAAATCCCACTGATCGCTAAAGAGCCTAGAATACCAATCGGTAAATCCTTGCCTGGATTTTTCGTTTCCTCCGCTAAGGTTGCCACCGTATCAAACCCGATGAACGCGAAGAAAACCACGGACGCGGCTGACATGACGCCTTGCCATCCAAACTCCGGAGGAATGAAAGGCGTGTAATTATCCACGTCGACTTCCGCGGACCCGACAATAATCACAAACGCAATCGTTGCCATCGCTAAAGTAACCACCACGAATTGAAAATTCTTCGTTTGCTCCATCCCGCGAACAATCGTGAGCGTCATCGCGGATACCAATAAAAACGCGCAGAAATCGAGTTCAATCGCGTGTTCGATGATCTTCACTCGCATCGCGTCCGGCTTCAAACCGAACAGCGTCGCGAGATAACTCGTAAACCCTCTCGCGACTGCCGCCCCACCCACGGTCAATTCTATCGCTAAATTCCACCCCGTAATATACGCGAACACTTCCCCGAACGTAATCGAGATGAAATTATACGCGCTCCCGCTCGTCGGCGCGCACGTCGCGAACTCGCTGTAGCACAACGCCGTGAACACGGACGCGCACATCGCGATCAGGTAACTCACAATCAACGCCGGTCCTGCGTTTTCTTTCGCCGCGGTTCCGGTTAAGACGAAAACTCCGGCGCCGACGATACCACCTACGCCTATGACGACCAAATCGGATGCGCTTAAGACTTTCTTCAGACCTCCATCCTTCCGCGTTTTGTTGTTCTTCTTGAACACGAAAAGTCTCTCGGATTTCAATCGCAACGCGCGAACGATGAATTCGTCCAAGCGAGTAAATCTTATTCCTTTCGTCCCGATGTCTACTTTCGAGTCCACGTAGTTCCTCTGAGCTTTTCGTCTCGACGACGATTTTTGAAACGACGACGACGACATGTTGTTGTTTGCGTGTTCAGCGCCGAAAAGTAATGCGTTATAGGATATATATATATGTGTGGTGCGCACAAAATGTGATACATGGGTGTTGAACTTTTGCTTCAAATTTAGGGTGTTGAAAACCCTAAACCAAGGTGGTCAAAAAGCGCCCAAAAGAGGCAACCCATTCACGTCATATTAATTACATCGTGTGTACGAGTAAATTATAAAATGGCAGCGGTTCCGACGGCAAACGCGAGAGCTTTCTTGTTGGTGCGCTGCAATTAATGCATTCTTTCGATGAGAGTCGTTTTTGAAGATTTGTTCTTTTTTGATCATCGCTTTATTTTCTCTCTCGCTCGGGTTTTGTGTGTTGTGTTCTTCTTTGGTTCGGATCACAATTTTGGAATATCTTTTTGTCCTCCCTTTAATGTGCGCGGGAAATGCGGTACTCGTGGATGTGCTCTCGTCGTCGAATTCGCGTCGAAAGAGGAGGCGAGATCTTAAAGGTTTTATCATCCTCGGCGTTGTTTCGCTGCTTTTTTTTCAGAAAGAAGCGCTTTCTTTTCCAAAGGGAGAGAGAACTCTTCTCGGCGGATTTGTGAGATGGAGGAACTTTTAACGAACCTCTCTCTCTTTTAATACTCTCTCGCTTACTCTCTTACTCTCTCACTCTCTCCAAAAAACAAAACAAAACAAAACAGTACTTGGGCAAATTCAAACCGGATAGCGGCGGATTCGAAGGCGACTTTAAAAACTACGTCCCGAAGGCGGTACCAATCGCCGCGAAGCATAAGACCGGATACGCTTCGATCCAACCGTTAGCGGATGTCTACGGAGAGCAGAAGGCGCACGACGTGGCGGCACTCTATAGCTTTCCGAACAAAGCCTCTTTCGACGGATGGTTTGACGATTATAAAGTCTCTGGTTTAGCAGAGATGCGACACGGGTTGTTGGACGGTCAAGTGACTTCCTACTACTCTATGGCCGGGGAAGATGTCGATTACGATGCGTTGACGCACTACGTCGTGGCGAACAAAAAATTCGCGAGCGCCGAAGCCAAGGAAGACTTCCAAACCAACTACGGATCGAAAATCAAAGATATCGTCGCTCAAACCAGTGGTTGCATAATCAAAGCTGGCCCGTTCACCCCGGAACAACGCGAAGGGTTTCATCAAGAAGACGCGGACGACATTCAGCTCACCATTTTAATCGGTTTTCCGAGCGCGGAGAAGAGACAAGCTTTCCACGACATCCAAAGCGAAAACGGCATGAAAGACGTCCGAGAGCGCACGTTGGTCGGACCGTTGTATAACATCGACGCGTTGCCGAAAGATCATCCCGCGTTTGTCAGTGGTTCTCCCTTTGAGAGAAAAACCATGTAATCGATGATCTGCGTTGTACATATTTAAACATATTTTTCCTTTCTTTTTGAGAGAAGCGACACAAAATTAGGTAAAATGACCCCTTCCTCTCCCTCTCGCTCTTCCTCCTCCTCCTCGTTTCCGTCGAACTCGAAACCGTCTCTCTCTTTCGCGCTCGCGTTACTCCGAGACGCGGCATCGGTTTTGGAGTTTCCAATCGCCAGCGCTTGCTCGGGCGTTTATTTTTACCGCGCGTTTCTCAAACAACAACAAAATGCTCGACACCGATTACAATCGCAATCACAACGACGACGACGGGGAGGAGGAGGACAAAATGTGAAGCATTCGCCATGGTTTGAGCTCGAGTGCATCGTCACGACGTGTTTATATTTAGCCTCGAAAGTGGAGGATACCGCGAGGCGAGTTTCGGACGTGTGTAACGTCGTTCGGAGATGTCGGTTGCGGTTGCAAAAAGAAGCGGGGGAAGAAGAAGTTAAAGAAGAAGAGAAAAAGGGAGGTAGCGAGAACGAAGTCATCGTTGTCGGGGAGAGCTATTACGAGAGGAAGGATGTGATTTTAGAGTTGGAGAGGGACGTTTTACGCGCGCTCGGGTTTCAGTTGCATCGAACGCCGCAGCCGCACAAGTACGCTTTAGCGCTCGTGAAAAGACGGTTCGGGGAGGAAGCGAAGGCGGCGACGAAAGTGGAGGTGGCGTTGGCGGAGAGCGTGAGTGTGATTTTGGAGGCTGTTTTATTTGGAGATAATTCCGACGTGGACGATGGAGAGAAGGAGGTGAGCGAATGGGAGGTGAAAAGAATCGCGGTGGCGGCGGCGGCTTTGGCCGAAGAGATGTGCGGCGTGAGAGTCAAGCCGAAATGCGCGTGGGAAGAGTTGTTAGGTTTAGGAGGGATGGATGTTCAAGGAGGCGACGACAAGAACGGAATAGATCCAGAAAGAACAATAACAGCAACAACAACGAATGGTAATGGGTGTAAGGAAGTTATGATCAGAATGCGCGAGGACGTAAAAGTTTTGAAGGAAGCGTGTGCGAAGTACGAATCGCTTATAGAGTATAGTTGAATAAAGGTAAAATATTAGGTAGCTTTTTTAGAAAAGAATATGGTACAGTAGGCTAGTCCATTTTTAATTCCCTGGTTTCGCCTGCGCGTTCTTCACGTATCCGCTGTCGGCTTCGCGGAATCCCATGTATCTACCCAGATACACGTCTCGCAACAATCCTCGCAACGTGCTCGGGTAAAACGGTTTGGACAAGGTTCCGTCCATTCCTGCTTTTTGAATCGCGCTGACGTGTTCTGGGCCAACATTCGCGCTCAAACCGACAATCAAAGCGCTCGCGGGTGGCTCTTTAGCCAACTCGCCGTTTTCAAATTGTTTTCTGGCTTCGCTTTCCATCTCACGAATGCACACGGTCGCTTCGGTCCCGTTCATTATAGGCATCATTTGGTCCATAAAGATAACGTCGTACGGTGGAATATCTCCTGTTAAAATTTGTTTGTACGCGTCGCAGGCAATCTTGCCGTTGTCCGCGATGTGTGTAGTAACATTACACGCCGCCATGGAAACCGTGGCGACTTTTTGGTTCATCAAGTTATCTTCGACCAGCAAAACGCGCATGGACGAAATGTCCAAATCCCAATCGGCTTCGTGTTTCAGAGAGTCTTTGGGAGGAACTTTTCGTTTTTGCTCGGGAATTTTCAATCCCGCGGCGGAAATGGCAGCGTTGGGTTTATCGTCTATACCAGCGCCGCCATCGCCCATTGCTTTCGTGGAATTCGCGGTAGCGTCTCCTTCGACGCCGATGAGTTTTGAGGAGACGTTTCGAAACTGCCCAGACGAGGCAGCTTCAAAGCTTTGTCTCGCGCTTCCACCGCGACTCCCATCCCCACCTAGTTCTGGACTTTCCGGTCGGGCCGCCATACCGTAGTTGATTCTGGAATCTGTGCCGTCGTCTGCGAATAACCCACACAAACGTCTCACGACTTTGAAAAATTCACCCGGTCGCACCGGCGTCATGCACGTTTCGCGTCGTTTCGCAGATTTTAAAAAGTTTTCTACATCCTTTTCGGAAATGGAGGCACGGGGTCTTCCTCTACGGTTCAAGTCGTTACTTTCTCCGTGTTCAAACCGGCCTTTGTTGATATCGATCAACTGCGCGGGCGAGCCGAATATGCACATGGAATGGTCCATGTCGACGAAATCGGCGATATTTTCCATCAACGTTTCCGTGTAGGTAAATACCACCGGTTTAATCGTCGAGTCTTTTTCAATCGCGATGAGTTCCTCGAGCGTACTTTGAATCCGTCCTTGTGGCGCGTAGAACGGACTAACGTCTAACGTCAACACGTTCTTATCTTCAATCCCGTAGCACTCCAATAAGTTTAACAAAAAGCTACGGCGCGGGCCGCTGTTTTCGCACACCACGTACAGTAAATCCTTCGGCAAGTGCGTGACTTCTTCACCAGAGGTGGATGAAAACGAGTGTTCATTCGCGCTGCCTTTCATTCGTTTAAATGATAAAGCGATTGTAAACGTCGTACCGAAGCCCTCCATGGATTTGAACGTCACTGTGCCGCCCATGCATTCGACAATCGCGCGCGTGATGGATAAACCCAAACCGGTACCTTGTTTCCTCGTAGTTGAATCATTCGTCGGTTGCGAAAACGGAACAAAAACCGTGTGTTGTTTGTTCTTAGGAATTCCAACGCCGTTATCTTTGACGTTGAATTCTATGTACACTTCGGACGTGTCGACTCGGCCGTTCACGACGATGTTTACGATCCCTCGTCGTTTGGTTTCTTCCTCCGTCGCGGAGTATTTAATCGCGTTGTCGACAATATTCACCAAGCACTGGCGAATGCGAAAGTAGTCGCCGACGATGTTTTCGCAGAACAAATCAGGTGGATTAACTTCAAAAAATATATCCACGTTCCGTTTAAAACTAGTCGATCCTTGTTGCGAGATGTCCATGGTTTGCGAAAGCAAATGTTCCAACGTGAACGAATCTTCGGACAAATCCAAACCGTGCTTCGCGCTTTTATTCGCTTTCGTCTTTCGATTAAATTTGGCGTAGTCCAACACTTGGTTAATCAATCCTAACAAAGCTTCCGCAGACGTCAATGAATTTTTAATTAATTCGCCGCTAAAATTGTCCATGCTCCCGTTTTCCACGGCCAAAGTGTTGAACCCGATGACTGAGTTCAACGGCATTCTCAATTCGTGCGTTATGTTGTAGAAAAAATCTCTCTGAAACTCCGTCAACAATTGCAACTCCTCTAACTCGTCCTTTGCTTTACCATCAATCACTCGAATGTTCCCTTGACACAACAGATACGAATATGCCGATTTTGTGCACACGTCTGCGATTAAATACCACTCGTGTTCGCTCTGAGCGGAGATGAAATTAAACTCTTTCGCTAAAAACACCGCAGGGAAAGAGCTCCAGCATATCGACTGCACAACTCCTAGCATAAAAAATCTCAATCGATCGTCCTCGTGTTCTAACTTCGTCGTTAACTCGTAAAACAAATTCCCCATATTATACATGACGAAGATAAAACACAAAAACGCCAGGGACAAACTCAACCACCACATGTTCCCGCTGACAAAGTGACACAAAATGCCAAACATTAACATGAACTCGTCTAAAACGACCGACAAATACATCGCTTTCCTTTTCTGCCCGTTCTCCGGGAACGAAACTGCTTGCAGTTGATACGCCAAAACGATCAAAATCGGTGTCGTAAACATCCACTCCAAATGTCTCAATATGCTCACCAAACTCCCATCCGCGCCGTTCATCAACACATCCTCCCCGTAATACATAATCAAATGCGCATAAAACGCCACGCACGCGATATACGTCACCGTCGCGCTCAGATTTCTCCTCGGTGAATTCGGTGTCCACGTCACGTCGTTCAACCCGATGAGAATACACGTGCTAAAAATGACGATGGCGGTCAGCGCGCTCGAATCGCACACCAAACTCAACCCACCCGCCGACGACGAAAAATCCAGCCCTGCGCTCCCATTGTTGAACCCAAAAAAGTTCTTGATTGAATTCATCATCCGTTCGTAAAAGAAGAGCAACACTTTCACCTCCTCCGGGTTCTCCGCTAACGTTTTCCGCGTGATTTCAATCACCACGTCGAACCCAATCGTTAACAAAATCAGCGTCAACGGCGAACATCCCACGCCGTTCACGTTGTCGTTCATCCACCATCGATAGTACTCTTTTCTGCGTTCAATAGAATCATCTCCCATCTTTGCATTCTCAAAGCCATTTCTGTCGAATAATTCTTTGTTGTTCGTCTTGTTCTCGTCGTCGTCGTTGTTGCGACCGTTATGCGCATAATTACCCTTGTCCGTGTCCATCCCGTTCCCGAACAAAATATCTTCTCGATCGACGCGCACTTGATCGGTTGGAGACTTCGGGCGGTGTTTGGTTCGTCTCCCACCACCACCACCATTACCACCACCCGATGATCCTCCTCCTCTGGCGTTGTTCGCGTTTGTCGGCATCGTTTTGTGCGGTCTGTGTTCGGGGTAAAATGCGGCTTTTGAGACGAATTTTATTAACGAGGTGAACGGCTTTTTTTTCTCAATTGAAAAAAAAAACATTTGATTTTTAAAA